>Ga0209611_10003076_pt1 | contig 29210 bp, 23 predicted proteins | sample S1TSphgellanicum_3_FD_187693 | JGI IMG/M metagenome (GOLD analysis project Ga0209611, IMG submission 187693) | Host-associated microbial communities from peat moss isolated from Minnesota, USA - S1T2_Fc - Sphagnum magellanicum MG (SPAdes) (version 2) | ecosystem: Host-associated > Plants > Peat...
CCAAAGATCACCTCAGGTGCAGCATACAATGTTGTGCCCATGTTTGGAGTTTGTGCTGAGAAGGTTGCGCTATTGAGGTAATTTTTTGCCGTCCCGAAGTCTCCTAGCTTCACATGGATGTAACTGGATTCACCAAAGTTTTCAGTGACAGGTTGCACAAGAACGTTGGAAGGCTTGAGGTCCCTGTGGACGATCTTGTTATGGTGCAAATAGCGCATGGCCTTCGCTATTTGCAGCATGACGTCAATGGCCACGTGTAAATCCAATTTTTTGCGAGAAACATGTTTGTCAAGGTCTTCAGGCATCTTCTGCATTAGTATGTGGGAATTCTTCTCCTCCTTCCAATACCAGAGGGACTGAAGAATGTGTGGATGACTGCACCGTCTCAAAATTCTGTATTCGTGGTAAAGCTCTTGGTGTTTAAGGACCTTCAATGCACACTCCTGGTTCCCTAACCAAGTAACCGCATGGACTTCGCCGGATCCACCGCTGCCCAAAAACTCGCCCTTCTTTTTAGGCTGCAATTGCACAGCTACCTCTGGAGCAATCTGGTCATGACCTTCTTGCATTCTTGACAACAAATAGATAGCAAGAACGTACTGGTGGCCGTTGGTGTTACCTTTCTTCTTCACTTCCTCGAGCCTAGAAAGTAGTTCTTCCCTGTCAGTTTTAGCCGCCTTTTGTAAAGAACTAAGTTCTTTTGATAGCTTCTCAAGCAGGGTTCCTTGCTTTCTCATTGCGCTCAGTACCTTGCTAAGAAGTTCAGATTCTCCCAAGTTCGAATCGGCTGCAACCTTCAGTACACTAACCCACCATGCCAGGTCAAGTTCCATCTCTACTACATCCTCTTCTACATTTGCCATGGTTATCGCTACCTCAAGCCATTGATCGCGGGCTTCTATGGATGTGCATTTTTGCACAAGAACCTCGACACGTTTCACTACCAAGTACAATTCTTTAAGAACGATTTTCGCGTCGTTTGGCACCGACTCCGGTGCAAGAACAAAGCTTTTGTAACGACTTTCTAACGAAGCCTTCAACTTTGAAAGCTTTCGGTCTACGTAACCAAACAGCTGCTTGTTGAGCTGAAGGCCACGATCAATATGGTCATGGATCCCATTAATCGTTGTTTTGAGTTTTTCGAACTCTGTTGGGTTGGAAGAAGGCACCAGTCGGATGATTCTGGAAAGTAAAGTGGAATTCCAGCGACTACCAGTTTCCGCCATGACCTACTCTATTCTACTGGCTTGGCCACAATGCCCAAGACGTTCAATATGAACCTCAAGAGTTATACAAAGGGGAGGGCTACTACTTTCATGCTAGAGAGTCAAAGCACAATCCCAAATGTGAGATTTTTGTAAGCTCTTGTGCCTCAAAAGGCTTGGACACCAAATATAAGTATCATCATCGTTGCACCGTTGTAGCCACAACGATAGCAATAGTCGAGTGCAAAGGAGATGAAAGAAGTCCATGAATCCAAAATAGAAACAATAACCTTGTGGCTGACAAGAACTCCAAAATCAAAGAAAGAAGACACAATCTGAAATAGCAACGATAAAACAGACACCCCACTCTTGGTTTCTCAACGCTTTTGGGTCCATTTCAATAGCGGCAGAATCAATCTATGAGGATGGTAGATCAACAATCTCCTTATTCTTCAATTGCAAGTTTGTGACATGATCAATTTTTGACAAGCTCAAGAACCAGAATAGGAATTTGACGACACCTTCCACTGGAAAACTGAGAAAAACATGAACCCTTCAAGAGTTACCTAACATAAAATCTTCTACACTCCACCAAGAGACATTTTTGCATCCTAGTGCGCAAATTGATGCAAAAAGCTTTAAGGTTGTCAAAGAAGCAAAACACAAGAGGGGGGGGGATGATGCCTCTTAACTAAAACTTCACAACAAAGTTCAAAGCATCAACCCTTTGAATAAACCTTGCATAACACTCCATCAAGCTAATAATACTCCTAGTGTGCGGAGCTTGTGTAAGGAACAATTCGATATAGTTACCAAGAAAGCATGAAACCCTTCGAACAAGCCTAGGAACATTCCACCAACACTAAACTCTCCTAGTTGTCAAGTCATTCCACTAGGTGTGATTGCTCTTTGGATCTCTCAGTGTTCACTTTAACAAAGATATCTGACTCATCAAGTGCTCCTTGTGATTAGGGAGGTTCAAACGAGTGTTGGGCGGATATAACTTTTTTTTACATTTGCTGGTTCTGGTTATTATTATTTTTATTTAAAAAATCAATTGTAATATCCTTTAAGGATATCATTAATAAATAAATAAATCTAATGCCAGATTTCAGTATTACTAGATATCCGTCACCATTAATATTGGTCAGATAACCCAGGATTTTAGATAACAAGATAACAATTTTTTTTTCAAAAGTATGTTACAAATTACAAGTCCAGAAGTTCATGTGGTTAAAATTAACCTTCATATTGTTCTAATTCTTCCTTTAAGGCAAGATTAGCCTCAATCAACTCTATCAAACTAGAAGGTGAACTACAATCCACCCTAGGATCATTAGGCCAATTTTTACTAACAAAAATTATCTTATCTAAATTATCTTATTGGAAGTGAAATCTCCTCAAATTTGTATGAATTCTAGCCAATGGAAAAAAAATTCAATTTCTATTTGAAAACCAACAATGCGACGAATCTGATGAGCAAGAAATGCCAAAGTTGGAAATAGAGACTTGTGTTTTGCCGACCACTCTAAAAGACATTTAAAGTCCTTGACATCCGCTTGAAACCTTTTAAACATTAGAACTCTTTGTTCACCACCTCCCTTGTTGGCTCATAAGTTCCAACAGACATTTCAAAAATGTCCAAGTTATTTTTTTCATCAATTTGCATATTTGCAAGAAGTCCAAATTTTGCCATAGGGTGGAGGATTTGGTAACATCTCAAAAGCATAGGAAATAAAGATCATTGGTCATACTCTTTCACAATGGAAACATCTTGCTCTTGACCAATAAGATTTGAAACCAATCTTAGACTTTTAAATCTAGGGTTTTAAGATCAAGAACATGATGCTATGTGTTTTATTTATTTCATATTTCTTAAAGAATGATAAGAAACCATATAAAACGCCATATACTTCTCTTCTAATGTTAGATGCAAGTAGTGATAATTTTTGGACTACAATAGAATCATCATCAATTAAATCTTACAAGTTAAGTGAGATTCCAAATTCTTCTTTAAGTTTCAAGCTCATAATGATTGTTACATTCGAAGCATCAAAAAGTAACCAATGCCCATGAGATTGGTTCAACACATAAGCACTTACAATTGAAAACAAAACATCAATAATTATTTGAAATATGTGCCAAGTTAAAGGTGGAGGGACAGGACTAGTAACCTTCATTATAGTTAGTCGATTATAACTTATGACAATTGTTACCTTGAATTGTAATGCTTTTTGAAATAAGATGATTTTACTTGTAAACCTGTAGAAGTAGATCAAGGATCAACAAACAAAACTTACAATTAAAATAAACTAAAAACAATAGACTTGCAAAAATGGAGCAAAAAATTAAATGTCTAAAAACCAAACTAACTGTTTTCATTAGAGTGTTTGGTTTCGTAGGTCTCAAATTAGCTTCAATGCAAGCCTTGTTCCATTTTTTACAACCTTTATCAAATTTCTTTAACAAAGTAATGCATTTTTACAAATCTGCATGGGTAGATTTAATAGACACATATTTGAAGTTCTTACAAACTTTGTCATCAATTGTGGCATATTGGCACACTTTGGAAAAAACATGATCAAAATAGGTTCCTTGAAAATTTTCTCCCAAACTTAAAGTTTCACATTTAACAATAGATTCCAAAACATTGGTCAATGTATTTAGATTTGAACCTTCATCTTTCACATATGCTATGATCTTATCAAACCATATGCATTTAAAAGTTCAATAAAATTTATAGTCAATGTTTGTTTTGTAGTTTTAACAACTTCAAACAAACCAAGAGCAACATGTTTTGGTTTCCACTCAAATTCCAAAAAAATTATGATCAAGATAAACACATCATGTGCACCCTTGGATGTCCACAAATCAAAATTGGTGGTAGCATAACTACAATCATTTAACTTAGGCAAAACATATGTTTCTTTAGTTTTCTCCACCAATTTAGGCAAAACAATGTTTGAAAATAAATTTTGAGAAGGGAATTGCACACAAGGACATAATTATAACACTAAATGCTTTAACCACACACTTTGCACAGATTGCAAAGGCAAATAATTTTTCATTATTAAAAGTGCAAGATTTTCCCCAAACATCTTTTGTTCCACATCATCATTTTTAAAGGATCTTTTGAAGCAAAAAATTCAGATATGGAAGAATTGGAGATAAGAGACCTTTTCTTTGCAGGTTACCTCTCTACATTTTCTTTCATTTAACTATTACTTTTTCTTGAGAGCTTCTATAAATTGTTGAATGATTTGTATCAAGATGTTTCTACATACATGTTATGCCACTTGTTTTATAATATGTTACTAGACCTTTCCTTAATTGTTTTCTTGAATTCACAAAAACAACAAATTAAGAATGACATAATAAACAATGCATCATTTGAGGAACATCCAAGTTTGCTTTTGAATTATCATTAACACAATAAAAAGACCAACAAATTGCATTTCTATTATGAGGACACCATTTTTTTCTTTGAATTTGCAATTGTTGCAAAATCTGTTTAGTTTTCTCTTCATAAATTTTTTTTGACACTCTACTTACTTTAGTTAGCAAACTTGGATTTTCACTTTCTTCCCTTACTTGATTAAATTTGATTTCATCATTTATGCATATTATATATTATTCAACTTGCATTGTTTGATTATTAAATTCATTTGACTCTTCCATCTTTCATAACTCTTTTATAAGGCCAAATGGTGGAGAAATTGAGGAAACAAATACAAGGTTTGTTGTGTGATGTGATGATAGTGCTTTTATGCACAACTAAATATGATGCAAAACATTTACAAGCAAGCAAAATTTTTTTAATGCATAACAATAAAAAATAAAATTGTCAAAAATACCAAGGGTTTATGTTAGTCTCCAAAACAATTTATAACAAGCCCTACACCACAAACCAAAAACCAAAATTAAAAATTTAATAAATTAAAAAAAAGGAACAAAAGACATGAAATAAAAATAAAATGAAATGAAAATAAGCAAAGAGAAAAATACTTATTGAAAAAATACAGGTTTTCAATTATTGACTCCTGACCATTCCCAATTCTTGCAACAAAAAATGTAAAGGGGTAATACAAGAATCTTCAACGAATAAACAACACACCAACAACAATAGCACAATGAAAAAAACAAAGTAACGCAAAGAGGAAAATATCAGCACAAAAAACCTTGTACCTAAAATAGAAGAACAACCAAAGAAAAACAATAGTGTGAAAAGGAAAGCGAATCAACACAAAAAGAAAGATAGGAGGGCGAAAGGGAGAGCAACAGCAGGATGATGAGAACAATAGGGTGAAGAAAAAAGCAGTAGTGCAAAAAGAGCAATAGCCCAAAAAGGAGAGCAACAACAGCACGATGATGAGAACAGTAGGGTGAAGAAAAAAGCAGTAGTGCAAAAAGAGCAATAGCCCAAAAAGGAGAGCAACAACAACACGATGATGATAACAATAGGGTGAAGAAAAAAGCAGTAGTGCAAAAAGAGCAATAGCCCAAAAAGGAGAGCAACAACACGAAGAGGAAAACATCAATGTGAAGGAGAGCAACAACACGAAGAGGAAAACATCAATGTGAAGGAGAGCAAAACACGTGGAGAGGGAGAGAGGAGAAAGTGGGGCCCGAGCTAAGCTCAAGTCCCATTTTATTCTAGATTTAGAGTTTTTTTCAAGGTCTAATGGTGGTGCCCGTAGCAAATTTTTCCCTTGTAACAACCTACACTAGCACCCACAACCTTTTTTTCTTTTTTTTTTGTTGAAATGGCCTACATCGGTGCCCATAGTTTTGTTTTGACCCCCGTAACAACCTACACCCTAAACCTAAATCCTTCTCATATCCATATCCAAGCATGGATTTAATACCCACCCTGGATATCATATTTTCAAAAATTATATTCTATCCGGATATTATATATGACCAGATATCATTATTTTGATATCCAGAGGATCTCAAAAATGATATCTTGAACAATAGCCAGTCAGGATATCTGGATTTTCAGGATATCCGCCCAACACTGGTTGAAACTTGGAAGTTGACTGTGTAGGGTAAAGTAAAATATTTTCCTGCAATATTCTGGTCCCTAGGGTGGGGCCATTCTCAAAAGAAGGGGCCTAGAACCAGGAGGTAGCCTAGTCCCACCCCACATTTTGGGAATGTCCCCCAACCGTGGGCTTTCCCTGGCGTAAAGTAAAGCGCGAGGCAAAATTTATCATGAACCAAACCTCTGTAGATCACAAGGAATATTAACCACAGGGTTCTTATGTCCACTCCTCAATAGCAGGAGCGTTCTTACATCTATAAGTAGGCATAATTTCCCTCCCACCCTTGAGGAGTATGCATAATATCCCTCCCAAATTATAGAGGGAAACTCATGCGTATAAGGTGCCCTCGACATACATTATAAACTTTCTTCAAGTGCTTTACATATCGGACAAGGTTCCATATAGAGGGCCTTTCAGATATGAGATCCCCAAGGCCAGTAGGCCGAGGGAGGTCAAAAATTTGGAAGGCCCTCTCGATGGAATCTTCGCATGCCTAAAGAACCGGTCCGTTTTTGAAGAAACAGAATTTTTAAATGAAAAAGAAAGAGAAATAAGTACTTCTGGCTCTCCAGGTTATTCTCTAGGCTGGACAGTAACTTCGAGAAGCCAGAAGGCCCTACCAGACTGGCAGGTCTTTTCAAAATAAAAATCATGTTCTCAGGAAAGTTGAGGTTGGGGAGCATCCACAACATACAGAGGAAAAGATGGACAGGGCTTTCCAAGCCCTGAGAAGGTCATGGGATTCAAGGGAATCCAGCAATGCGAACTACCGATAACATTGGGAGTTTCAAGGCATTATCACGTCACGACTTGTGTGGACCAGCACCCACATTGGTGTGCGGTGGGTAGAACCGCTCATCACTGAGCATGTACTATAATCTTCTAACACTTTTCAATATTTTTTTCATTTTTTAATAAATTTGAGCAATTTTTGTGCCATTGGACATTGGACAAACAGACCAAAGGGTTACATTCTTTGTAAAGAAGAATTTTTAAAAAAACACAAAAAGAGGATGAGTGATAATTTTTTTCAAAAAAATTGAAAAACTAATCCTATATCCTTCTTTAGTTCCAGCCCCATATCTTCCTCATCATTTTACTTCTTTTGAAGTGATTAAAAATCTGGTGAGTGCATCAATTGGGGCTTTACAAAATTTCTTTGTATTCTAGAGTCAAAGATTTTAAGTTCCAAATCCTAATTTGTTTTAATTCACATATCATTGAATACTGAATGTCTTTACACCAAACACTCCATATCTTCTCTTTATCAAATTGGGTAATTTTTATGACATCAGAAGTGCTAGGTGAAGGGTTACAAATGTTCTTTGAGCTTTAGAAGAAAAGAAATAATGTGTGAAAATTCAACCTCCTTTGAGTTTTTAAATGTTTGTTCACGGACTTATCTATCGTACCATGGTAAAAATCCCAAAATTCATTTAAATTGTTTCTAAACATTATAAATATCCCATGGTTAGACTAAATCAGAGTCTCTGAGTTCAAATCTAAAATATTTTGGGCTTAATATGGCCACTACAAGGCCTCACTCAAAAAGTGAAAGTACTATTGTGGGTACCCTAGTTCACCCTGGGGCCTGGTCCCCCTCCTCATCTCCTCATGTACGAGAAAGCTATACCTGTATTAATAATCTTTCCAACTCTGCTATATCTCCTGGCCCACACTGATGAGCATCTTTTGATCCCAAGCTTAGACTTCTTGGTTGGCCTCTTGAAACTTTTGGCCCCCTATTTTCATCAATAGACTTGCTTGGTCCATGCTTTTGCCTCCAAAACAGGATGTAATGCAAACCTTCACAACAAGGAGTAGTGATTCAAAAGAAAAATGCTGCACAGACAACTCAAAACTTAACAGTGAAGCTACAAAAACAAAACAAATGGTCCTGAAAGAAAGATTCATTAAGATAGACAGGAAACTAAAAGAAACGATAAAAAAATGGATTCCCCTGAAATAAGGAGATAACTGACAGAGCTCCATGAGGGGTGACAGGAGAATCAACACAGAAAAATAATCACCTTCAAGAAATTTCCTAGTATATTTGGAGGGTCCATTACATCCATGAATGTCCCTCCTAGAAAAAGAGAGATATTTCACCTACTTGTTAAGGAGTGAAAGGGATCTTACACATAAGATTCTTTTCACCCTTAAAGTGTAGGCATAAGATCTCTCCCACTCATAAGCAGTAAACATAGGAGCCCTCCCCCTCCTAGTATGCCTCATGATCTAATCCTTCCACTCTTAAGAAGTGAAGAACCCTCCTGTCGTACACCTCATGATCTAGGCATGTTCACAATAAGTTCTAACCTTTGTCTCCTCCGTTATGATGGGTAAACCCCAGGGGTTAGGGCCATTCCCAAAATAAGGGGCTAGAATAAGGTTTTACCTTACCCATAAGATCTTTACATGCATAAGAGACTCATTTTGACTCAGCTCTGTTATGGGTTCAAAAAAATTCTGCATTTCTTTTGAGGAGGAGAATTTCAAAATGACAAGTTGAAAGTGGAAAAGGCATTTTCCATCTCAAAAATCATATTTACACTTGGAATATATTCATTGCACATTTTGCTTGTACAAATGTTCAAATGGCCTCTATTGATTCCAAATCACATACAGAAACAAAAACTTTGCTCATCATTCTGCTATGGCATTACCTATGAATTAACAATAATGATGAGCTGCTACCATTGATGTAAGAATGCCTGCAAAACTACATCCGAAAACAAAAGCTTAGGCAAAGAGGCATGAAATATCAAATTTGATCTATCCATTTAAAAAAGATGAATTAAATGCTGAAAAAGGGAACAGACAAATGGATTTTGCAATCGAACTCCATAAGGCATTACAGGCATTACAAGGTTTGTCCTTTGTAAGATTTTTTCTTTGTATCCACCAGCAACTCCAAGAATTTTCAAAGTGTATTTGGAGGGCACCTTACACCCATGAATATCCCTCCTACAAAAGAGGAGTGATATTATGCCTACACATCATGATTGGGAGGGACCTTACTTCTATTTTAAAAATCCCTTCATCTCATAGGCCCTATGATCTAGGAATGTTTAGGTGCATGATAATTTTTATGGCATGCTTTAACATAGGTGAATCATATCAGTGAGGGATATTCACAAAATGTGGGGCTAGGACTCAAGCTATCACCTCATCCTATGCCCCTATTTTTGGAATGCCCCCACCTTGGGGCTTTATACGCTACATGTTAAAAAAAAAAAAAATTTAAATTAAACCTAGTAAACAAAAATAAGGATGGGAATCCTATCACTAAAAAGAAAAGGTGAATACTTTCTTCGTGAGTAAACCCTTAGTGTTGGACAAAAAAACTCAATGTGTATTGTTGAAGTGTTACTAAAACAACAACACTTGCTTCAAGTATTATTTCTTCATAAAATTCCTTACAAACATTTAAATTTTACTGTTTTAATTCGATGGACCACAAGGGATCAATTTCTCTCTTGATTTCCTCTCAAGGAGTCAACCGGTTACTTCATGTGAGTGGCAGCTCATACCCCAACAACAGAAATCCCACAAATACTAACTTGATTACTTCACATGGTTCCTCTCAGAGATTGGACAGAGATTTAGGGCAGGATTGGTGAATGTTATCTATTCTACTCTCGAATATCCCCTTGTTCCCAAAACCCCTAGAGCTCCCACAATGCAGCAAGTACTCTCTCCTTAGGATGAAACACATTGCACACTTAGCTCAAGATCGCCAAAGCCATCAAACATGAGTTGCCACAACAATCACTCCAAAAATCCTTGACACACTCATCATTTCCCTTGTGTTGGTTCCTAAAAACATGCAAGATTTATAGACCTCTTCTTGACACTCTTGGCACAACAGAAGTTCAAGCGTCATGGTTCTTATGTTCCAGCAGTTTTAATTGAGTTCTATCCTTAGCTAATTACAATATCAAAATCCAAATCGACTACACACTTGCTAATTATCCTGAAAGTTTAACAACTTAACTTCCTTTCTTCACCAAAATTCACATCCCCTTTGTTCTCATCAACCAACATGATATACATTCCTCCATTTTTCATCCTTTCATTCTCCAAAAATCTCCTTGCCAATCCCCTTGCAGAGCCAAGATTCACATAGCTCATGAAAAGTCCTCATTCAATAGCCTGGACCGCACTCCATCACTAAAACTAACTCACCAAGATCCCCTTGTGGTAACCTGCAAAACAACAAAACAAACCAAAAACAGAAACAAACCAGAAAACAACTTCTTTAGCGCCCTTAAAACACCATGCCACCAACAATTCAGCCACATAGTTGAATTAGGGTTTGTAGCTTTCATCCATAAAAAACATATGACACTATTTTTAAATTACAAATGTCACCACTCCTTCCAAATAAATCTATGTCCTCATAGATCAGACATTAATCTACAGACAAATAGAATTGCAAATCCCTTCTTAACCGTTCCCAACACTACCCCTTGAAATCTTTGAAAATACGCATTTTGCTACCATGATCTTGTTCATGAAATCCTTTGCCATCTTTGTACTCAACAAAGAAGTATGGTCCTTCCCAATTACTGAACAATGATATCTTCTTTTCAAGTTTGCGCATCTTGATTTGGCATTTTATGTGAAGCTTTCAAAGGTTTGTAACCATTTTCTAGTTGCATATTTGTTTCCTCTATGCATGCTCCACATTTTCTAGCAAAGCTTTATGCACACTTGCAATCAACCACATCTTAATAATCATTTGTTTTGCTATGACTTCGAGATTTTCCTGTTCATCAAACACATCACATAAACCATTAAAACTATTATCAATGGTGAGTCTTGGTGTACAATTAATGAGCACCATGAAAGGAGAATATTTCGTGTTGGCTTGGATTCCACATTGGTATCCAAAGAGTATTATTAGTAGGAGTAAATCCCAATCATGTATGTTGGTAATAGCCATAACCATGAGTCCATGTTTGATGGTCTTTATCAGATGCTCCACCAAACCATTGCATTGAGGCCATGCAAGGGGTAGTAAAATGATGTGTGATGCCATAATTTTGATAGATTTCAACAAATTCCTTCATCCACTCATTGCCATTATCTGTTAAAATATACTTAGGCATTCCATACTTGCAAATAACCTCATCCTCCAAAAACTTAGTAGCAATGTATGCATCATGTTCTTTAATAGGTCGTACTTCACACCATTTAGAATAATGGTAAATAGCAACAAGCACATACTTATTGCCACTAGTTGTTTCTAGCAATGGCCCAACAGTGTCCAATGCAACACGATAAAACAAATCACATATAGGAATATTTTTCATCTCCTCAATGCCAAATCTCATGTTTCCAAATTGTTTGGCTAGCTGACACTTTCACAAGCCCTAATGAATTTCTTGACAACTTTAATTTTGTCATGCCAAAAGAACCTCTTCTTTACTTCAGCAAGTGTTCGCATTGCCCCAAAATGTCCGATTTCTTCATGTATCTTCACAATCAACATTCTACGTTTTGCAAGCCTGGGTACCACTAGGTTCTGAAAAAACAAGGTATCCTCTGACCAATGATACTTCATCATACACTTCTTAACCCTTTCTATATTGGTAGTGTTATCAAGTTTAACTTCCAGATATCCACTAGTGACTAATGCCATTGACACATTGTCTTCCCATATATCCATTTGCCTTGATTGGCATTTTCACTTTGTCCCTTTGTCTCCAAACTCTTGCCCTTCTGTTTGTTTCAGGCTTCATCTATCATGGTTTGAGCTTCAACCACCATTCTTTTGTACTCCATCTAAGGCAATCCTTCTTCTGAAGGTGAATATGTACTTTGTCCACCACATTCACCAACAATGTGATGTTCTTCAGCATCATCTACCGCTTGTCTAGTGTGTTGCAAAGTAAACAGATTAATGTTAACCTCATTGGTAGCATTACTCCTTGTAGGTGTTGGTGTGATTCTTAGTTGCTCTTCCTATTCCATCACATCATTTCCAAAATCTTCATCCTCTTTCGGAAAACCCACAAGATTTTGGCTTAAAGCATCAACATTAAAGTGTCTACTTCCTGTTCAATGAATAATTTGAACTGAAAATCCAAGAACATTGCAATCCAACGGCCTCTCCTACCATAGGGATTTGAAACAGTGGCTAACCACTCCAAAGGTTTATGATTTGTGCGTAACAAAAACGGGGTTTGGTGAAAATATTGCTTAAAATACATGATACCCCAAATGAGAGCACAACACTCTCCTTCCATGGGATGAAAACAACATTGAACTCGAGACAAACCCTTGCTGGCATTAACAATGACTTGTTCCTGCCTCCCAGATTTCTATGACAAAATAGCTCCAACACCCCTTATAGACTAATCAACATCTAGGATGAATGGTTTGTTGAAATCAAGTCTAACCAAAACAAGTGCTTCCACATGTTTTTTTTTCAATGCAATAAAAGTTGTCTGGCACATGGGCATCCAAAGGAACTTATAATCTTTCTTTGTCAATGCAAACAATGGTTTTGCAATCTTGGCATACCTAGTAATGAATCTCCTATAATACCCTATCAGTCCCAGAAATGCACTGACATTCATGGTTGTCTTGGGTGTGGGAAAATGCTAAACTACTACTATCTTTTTGGGATCAGGTTAAGATCCGGCATTGTCCACAATATGTCCCAAAAATGTAATGTTCTTGGATCCAAAACAACATTTACTAAGATTCAACTTGAAATTAACCCTTTTTAGTTTCTGAAGAACCAATCGGATGTGACATAAATGTTCATTCCAGGTTCCACTGTGTATGTTGACATCATCAACAAACACTTTCACAAATTGGTTAGTCCATTCTTTGAATATGTCAGCCATGGTTTGTGAGAATGTACTAATGGCAATTTTTAGTCCGAATGGCATAACATTCCATTCATAAAGACCTGATTTGGTGATCACTGCTATTTTCTTAACATCATCAAGAGCCATCAGGATCTGCCAAAACCCTGACTACAAATCAAACACTAAAAACCACTTGGAGTGCCCTAATTGATTCAAAACATCCTCAATTAGGGGCATGGGAAAAGAATCCTGCCTTGTTTGATGATTCAATGGGTGGTAGTCTCCACAAAATCTTTAGCTTCCATCTTTCTTCATTGGCAAAGTTAATTTGTAAGTGTACTTTAATGCACTCTTATGCATCTTTCCCAAATCCACCAAGGCTTGTATTTGCCGATTGACTTTAGTGTCTTCCCAATAGGACAACCATCCAAGAGTCATATGGCACAGAGGTAGTCCTTGGGTGTCAATAGAATGTTCTCCTACAGAACATTGCCCCAATTCCCCTTTGTGCCATGCAAATACTTCCTTTAGAAGATCCCACAATTATTTCTCTTATTTTTCATTCAAAAATTCATCTAGTCTTATCCTATTCTTGATTTGGGTCCACCTGCTACCCTCCTCAATCAGATCATCAGATATCTAAACCAAATACAAGTGCACATTGGGTTCAATGTTTTTTCTTAATCTTTGCTGCATCTGAACATCTTCTTCTATAGCTACACATTTTATCCAATCAACACAATCATCATCCTTATAGAATAATCCCTCCATAATGTTTTTATGTTGCTTTTGTTGTGTCAAATTCAAAATCTACATAGGGGCTTCCTCTTCAATGATCAGATCCAACCCATGGTCTTTTAGTTCTTCAATTTCGTTTTCCAGATTCAAGATGGTCTCTTGTGGACCATCCTTTGTCTTTCCTTCATATTCTATTATCTCCTCCTTAGAAGAAGACTCGTCATTGAAATCCTCAGAATCTAATGCACCCAACAAATCAACCTAGTTTGTAATTTGCAATTGTTCCATCTTTTTGTTGAATAACTCTTCTTGTATATTGCATTTCTCCTCTTTAGATCCTTCAAGCACTTGCAACATGTTTAGTACTTTCAGTGGTAGTACCTCCATTCCCATTCTAGGTTTGTTGCAAACTTGTATGACGCCCTTCTCCACATCAATGACTACTTTTATTTTGATGGGGAAATCTAGTCCAAGGAGCAAATCATAGATGTATGTGTCCACCACAAGGAAAATCATTTAACACATGATCCCTCCCACTTTCACTTGAAGCTTAGTAATCCTTCCTAATGTTTGTGTCACTATACCAGAGGTCGTTTTATAAGTTTCATGGTTAGCCATTAGATGCATTATGCCAAAGTTCCCTAATAACATTGGTTGCCATTACTGACATAGATGGCCTAGTATCCACCAATCCTTTAATCATTGCTTGATTGATCTCTACAGCCAAATGTAATGTTTTGTTGTGATGTGTTTTGTTGACACTAACCCTCTTGATTGCAAGGGTTGAATGAATTGCAACTATTTGATTTCCTTGGCATTCTGCATCTTTTCTCCTTCTAACTAATTTAACCAGTCCTTCCAAATACTCCAATTCTCCTAGAATTATTAAAATGGTTTCCATGGGAATTAAGGAAATATTTCCTTTGATGAAATGAGAAAGAATCTTAGATTTCATAGTTGTTTCAGATCCCATGTTTGCTCCTCTCTGTTTGTCTTCCGCAATCATTTCCTCTTGTTCTTTTGTTGGACTAGTAGTTATTGGTAATATCCTTTTCAAGATTTTCACCCTAGAAAATATATGTTGATCCTCTCCACAAACACGGTTCAATTATCCTAGAGTGGCTTCTTCATCATCAACCAAAACTTTCAGGAAATTTGTGGTGGCAGCCAAACCTTTTGCAAATTTCTTCCAACACCTTTCCTCCGTATGCCCTAATCCAAAACATAAATAACATTTCAGACCACAATTGTTAATCTTATGCCCACCTCCACACTTGGCACATTTTGGCCTTGTGTCTGCAAGTTTAAGGCATGTTGAAGTTATGTGTTCTTCTAAGCAGCATAATTAGTAGCGGTTGTGAGTGTTGACAAAAAAGGTTATACTAGGTCTAACTTTGCCATCAGTTCCTTTCCCAAAGAAATTAAAGAGAATTTCATTCAAAACATGAAGTTGATGATTTATGGTAGATTTTCCAGATGTGGTTTCATCCTATTCTTCCTTCATGGGTTCATATGGGGTCTCCCCCAGTTCTCCCAATACACGTTTAATCTCATTGCAGCAGCAACCACCTCCTCAATGTTAGTGTAGGTCCTGACAACACAAAGTTTTTAAAAATTTCTGGCCTTATTTTTGCTAGAAATCTATGACATTATTTTGCATCTTGTATTTGACCTCGTTGAAAAAACTTACCCAGCCTTTCATAGTACTTTTGAACCCTTTCCTTTGGTTTTTGCTTTATGGCATCCAATCTGAACCAGATGTCATTAACATCAACATTGCCATATTTCTACACTATCCAAGTACGTAGTTATGTCCAATTAGTAGGTGTTGGATTCAACTTCTTGAACCATTATTTGGCCCTCCTTCTTAGGTTTAATTTGGCAATCTTAAACAATTTATCAACATTCAAATCCCGGACTTTTGCCACCATTGTTAGTCTTTCAGCCCAATCATTTATGTCCTCATGATCTCGTCCCTAGAACAATTCATGGTTGCCCTAAGGACTAGTCATTTTGACCTTTCCAGATTAAAGATTTACCTATTGCCAGTATTTTGCTGCAGGCATTATTCTACACCCATCCTTCTCCAAATTGTTGTTAGCTTTACTATTATAACCTACAATATTTCTTGCCTCATTGATCTAGATGAGGCTTTTGTGCTATTAATTAGGTTATGTCCAAACTATTGCTTGAGTGTAGAATCTTGATGTTAATATACTAATAACTATGTTCCCAACTTCATCCAGTCATGATCAAAGTCAAAGATCCTAGTAGCAGCCAAGCTAATGGTATCTTAAAATGAGAGAACCAACCTATTCTCTACAAAATTCTAACTCCTCAATACAATATTGCCCAATTGAACTTTGTGGCTCATAACATAGATAAGGGTTATATGTTACATTTGTATGGTTCTTGTAAACTGTATTTTCATCACGAAAGGAAACTAGACTGTTTTCCTTTTGTTATTGGATTTAAAATCACAACATTGGAAGGTAAAATAGTGAAAATTTGTTCATCTGCAAAGTCCATTTGCCATCTCGAAATTCTCGTCATCAAATGCTCTCTAATTTATCAATCGGGACCTCACTCTTGAGTTCTCCACCTTCAATATCCAGTCTCTAACTAGAAATAAATCCTCCATTCTTGGAATGAAAAATCTGATGAAATGATTTGGAGAAATAGGAGAAAAAGGAATCTAAACATCACATAATTGCGGCATTTGTTTCTACCGTTCCAATCTGTGTGTTGATACCTTACGCACGGTAGGAGGTAAAATGATATTGTCTCTAGAATCTTGTGCTTGTAACCCATCTTCTTGCTCCATTTTGCATTTTCACCTAGACTTGTGCCCTTGCACAAAAACCATTGTGCATTAGTTCCACAACAATGTCTCTAGCTTGTGCTTCATTAGGATTCACTCTTATGATGGCAACAACACTAAATCCCAACTGACATAGAATTAATGCTCCTTTTCATGGTGCTTTTTGAGTTTTGGGAAAATCAAACCTAACAATAATTTGTTCCTCTTGAATTTCTTAAGTCTTTGCAACAAATTGCTCTTCATTGGAATCAAACATCCTATTTTTTGGCACATCTCATCTTCCAAGTACCTTAATAATTTCATATGTACCAACCTTATAAGATCAACTTGCTTTGATACCAAAAGAAAAGGGGAATACTTTATTTGTGAATAAACCCTTAATGTTGGACAAACAAACTCATTGTGTATTGCTGAAGTGTTACTAAAACAACAACACTTGCTTCAAATATTATTTCTTCATCAAATTCCTTACAGAAATCTAAATTTTACTGTTTTAATTCTATGGACCACAAGGGATTAATTTCTCTCTTGATTTCCTCTTGAGGAGTCAACCAGTTACTTCATGTGAATGGTAGGTCATACCCTAACAACAAAAATCCCACAAATATTAACTTGATTACTTCACATGGTTCTTCTCAGAGACTGGACATAGATTCAGGGCAAGATTGGTGAGTGTAATCTATTATATTCTCCAGTATCCCCTTGTTCCCAAAACCCCCAGAGCTCCCACAATGCAACAGGTACTTTCTCCTCAGGATGAAACACATTGCACACTTAGTTCAAGATCCCCAAAGCCATCAAACATGAGTTGCCACAAGAACCACTCCAGAAATCTTTAACACACTCATCATCTCCCTTGTGTTAGTCCTTAAAAACATGCAAGACCTTTAGACCTCTTCTTGACATTCTTGGCATAGCATAAGTTCAAACGTCAGGGTTCTTATGATCCAGCAGTCTAATCAAGTTCTATCCCTAGCTAATTACAATACCAAAATCCAAATCGACTACACACTTGCTAATTATTTTGAATGTCTAGCAATTTAGCCCCCTTTCTTCATCAAAATTCACACCCCCTTTGTTCTCATCAGTCAACATCATATATATTCCTCCACTCCTCATCCTTTCGCTTTCCAAAAATCTCCCTGCCAATCCCCTTGTAGAGCCATGATTCACACAGCTCATGAATAATCCTCATTTAGTAGCCAGGATCACGCTCCATCACTGAAACCAGCTCACCAAGATCCCCTTGTAGTAACCTGCAAAACAACAAAACAAACCAAAAATAAAAACAAACCAGAAAACAATTTCTCCAGTGCCCTTGAAACACCACACCATCAACAATTCAACCACATAGCTGAATTAGGGTTTGCAACCTTCATCCAGCGAAAACATCTGACATTGTTTTTGGGTTACAATCCATCCATTAAAAGTACAAGGCAAATGAGAACACAAGTAGACACAACCCAAATTAAAAACAAAAGCAAACAATCAATTAAAAAAAACATGTAAAAACCTTATGCAAAGAAGAGGCACGACTTAAAAAAATGACAATCAACGACAACAAAGAAGACAACAAAGAAGACTTAAGATGAAAAAGGTGTCATCTGCCACAAATCGGCTAGTGGCAAAAGCACTTTGAGATATCCCCTAAAAGCACTTTGGGCTTAGCAGCTTCATTTGTTAGTCAAAGGAGTGTGCAGCTGATCACATGCAAACCTTCCACTATTTGAATTTAGAAACTTGTTGTGCTTTATGTTGGGGAAGGTCTACTCCCATTGGCCTCCCTTAATTTTTGAGCCGACAACCCCAGGCTACCACCCTCAAAATTATAGGAGGCCTTGGGGAGCACGTCTTACCCTTTTCAAAAGCACCTCTTCGGGTGGAAGATGCTTTCAAAAATCAAAGGGACCTCCACCATTGAAATAATAATCCTTTCATACTTTATGCTGTAAACTAGGAAGGGCTCATGTGGACCTCCCCTAATTTTGGGCATGTATCCTTGGACTACCATGCTCCAGGCTACAACCCTCAAATTAAGGGAGCCTTGGAGAGCAGGCCTTCCTTTTACTCAATTGCTGTTGAGGCTGGATATGTCTTTTAGCATCAATCATAATTTTCACTATTTAAAGAAAAAACCCCATAGTACTTTTGTCACATAGGCCATGTTTTACATGTTGGGCCCATGTTGTCCCAGAGCAATTGGTCGAGTCAATCGTGCCCATCCTTGTTCCCACAGCACTGCATTATTTTCAGACCCCTATAACCACTTTGGTCTAAGCCAGCCAGGGTGAATTAAACCTAACCCTAAACTTACACTTGTACCTTCACCTTCTTGAGTAAGGCCTCTTTAAGAGTCAATAATTAATGGAGAAAATGTTAAATTTGGACTCAGAGACCCTAATTTAGTCTAGGGATGTGATATCTATAATGTTTATAAGCAACCCAAAACCAATAGGGGCTTTTACCATGGTATCAGCAACCCTTTTTTTTACTGGCACATTTTCGTCAAAAACCGAAAATAAAAATTGAAGTGTTTTTGAAGGTTTTCAATCACTAGAAGTGAAAAAAAAATTATCTAAAAAAATCTCAGATCCCTATGATTTGGGTTCCAATATGTAACCAAATGTAGAAGGATGACTAAAGATTCATATTTCATATTTAATTTGTAAAGGAAAATTCCTTAAAGAAAAACACTGGGTACCCAGTGTACGTACTGGTTCGCCCAAGCCAGACCTTAAATTGGAAGCGTTCAGTGCCCTTCAATGACATCTAGTCTTTCTAGTGGAGACCCAAAAATTTGTAACATGTGAAGGGCACAGATTGGCCAGCCTTCATATACTTCATATAAACCCCCATCCATTTGTCAAACATATTGTATAATTCACACCATTTGTCAGGTAACATGTTTTAGGTCTGCAATTTCAGCCGCGGTCAACCAGAACCCTAAACGGCCGTAGCTTGACCTTTTTGAGTGAGGCCTCTTGGTGACCATATTAAGCTCAAAAAACATTAGATTTGAACTCAGGGATGGTGGTGGACCCTGATTTAGTCTAGGCAGAAGATTTTGAAATCTTTACCACGGTACTGAGGGAGGGGGGTGATGGTTCAGACAAGGCTGCAATTTCAATGGAGAAAAGTAGTTATATGGGGGAGTTTGAGTGCCCCATTTGTGCATTTTGGCAAGTTGCAGATTTGAAAATGGTTTCTAGGTGTATGTCAGAGTTGTTGAAGGAAGCTTTTGTTCTAATTTATGCTTGTGTTGGACTTCAGTTGTTTGTGTCCACTGTCGGTATAGATGTGTGTTTGTGTAGTGACAAAACATCTCCAAGATTGTCAAAGGTAAGCATGAGTGTGTGAAGTTTACTTGAAGCTTCATTTGCCTGCAGTTTTAGCGCGACTGCCTTTTTGGTGGGGTTTTCGACTAGATTCTTTTTGTTGTTCTCATGGGCCATAAAAGTGGTTCAAGATCATGAAGCTGGAAAGGAGCATCTGAGTATGAACTAACTTAAGGAGCATCTGTGTCTGAAATAACTTTTCCCACACAAGCTGGGAAATCAAGCATCTTTGTTCTAAAAACTGAAATTTTGATGTTTAATTTTTCAGTTTTGGCATGGCTGAAAATAGACCCCTCATTTTGCAACCATCAAAGTTCCCTAATTACAAGTTACAAGCAACTTGTTTGTTGGCCTTGCCTACCCAGGCAAGGATATTGTGTTTATATTCATTGTAGAGTATAGTAGCTTAATGGATTTTGGCCCCTATGTAATAGATCTATTTTTATATGAAGATTTTTTAAATATTATATTTTGGCTTGTGTTGAAACTTGAGATTAGTTATAGAGTTCTAATATCTTGAAGGATTTTGTTTTCTTTTAGAGTATTTTTTGAAGATAATATTTTTACATGGTGAAATATTTGAGATTTCATAAATCTTCTTTTGCCTTAAGATACTTTTTAATGTAAATGGCAAGGCCACATTGTGACACACCCCTTGTATTTCCATGACAATTGTTTTGTTACAGGATTAAACCAATCATGCCAATTCATGCACAAGTGGGATATGGATCTAGTCCACCACATTTCCCAAAAATTATGTGCTGGCTGTAAATTGCAGCTCATTACATCCCCTCTTCTTACCACATTCTAGTAGTGGGTATGGATCAGTCTTTACATTATCTGATGTTGGCATTATTCTATGGGAAGGTTCATTTCAGCAGGCAAGTGCCCAAATCAATTAATTTTAGGGTACAAGATCATTTCCAAAGTCAAAGTTAGAGCTTTTAAGGTTTGACAAATGGGCCTCTCAAAAACAATTTCAACTTTGGTTCTCAATTTATGTCTTCTATCCATTACCTTTTTGTCTTGTATCATTGTATCAATTCCATAAGATATCTTGAAATTATTCAACTTCATAATGGAGCTATAACCTTAAATGGATGCATGGACTAAATGTGAAAGGTTTGGGAAGGAAAATGAAATGTGAAGAGGTAGAAAGTTGATGTGTGCTTTGTGAGCCAACAATCATTTCATTGGCGACTTGTGTGTGTTATATTTTTTAATGGTTTTGTAGGAGGGCGGTGATAAGAAGTTGGTGGTGGAAAAATACAGAGGTGTTGACAATGCTTATTTGGAGATGATGCGGCATTGATGTAACGAGTCATGATTTGAATTTTGGACCAATTTTATTATAAAGAACCATTGGTGTATCCACATTGCGCCTCCACATCACACCATTCTTTCATTAACTTCAAGTGCGGATTACCATTGCCTACAAGGCAACTATGAATTGTAACCTAATGAACAACTCAATTGTGAGCTCCATAAGATGTGGCTCATTGAAACCCACAAAGCATGATAAAATTGACTCAACTAGAGCTAGAAAATTCAATGGTATGCTTCATGTGCCATGTAGTGACCTCCTTTCCTCACACTCGAATAAGTTGGAACTCCATAGCGTAAATGCTCTATCTTGTAGCATAATTATACTAATCCTTTTCTTGATAGATTTAACACCAAAAACAATTGTGAGGATCCTTCAAAAGTTTATTTCAAACAATCCAAAGTTAAAATTTGAAATCCTATCATCGAATGAACAAGATATTTAATTGTTCAATACCATAATCATTCCCTTGGAAGCCTTGTTTTTCCTATTTAAGATTAGCTCTTGTGTCGAACAACCAAGTTTTATCCAAATTATTTGTGCATGACTAAGGTTCTTTTGATAAGTTGGAGACACTTTTGCATATGATTTGGATTGTTTAGTGTTGTAGAAAGATTTTGCATCTTTATGCACACAGAATGCCAAGCGACAATTAGCTAGAAGTTGGAGAATCCCTCTTACAACCTTGAATGCACTTTGTCTAGAGCTAGTATTTCCTGCATGTGCCCAAAGTTAGTTAATGAGGATGAGATATGTACCATGGGACTTATGTTGATGACAAAACATTATGCATGATGTCATAAAAGATGATGGAATATGATGCATTGATACACTGCCTGCACAATAAAATAAAATGAAAACTATCACTATTATCAACAATATTTATTGTTAGGTAAAAAACAATTTCACTAAAAATTACATTATTTTCATTCACATGCACACATTTTCACACTAGAACAACAAACAACATGCCCCTTGACTTCAAAAAGGTATTAATGTAAGCACTTCACACGCACCTACCATCAAAACTTGGCAATCATTTTATGCTAAGGAAATGTCGAGTGCACAAGCAATCAACCAAGACCATTACTATTGGCCAAATAGATGTTTAGAATGTGTATACTATCCATATGTCTAGCAGCCAACCATGCAAAAATTATTCAAAATTAAAAACTTAATTTATTTATGCATCATCTTGCATGTGTATCCAAGCCAACAAAAGTTTGGTCAAGAATAGTTAACCTTGTTACCAAATATGTGACATGTATAAATAATTTATCAAAGGGGGAATGCAACCCTAATTTCCACGGTCATAAATTAAAACCTTAATCAACGCTTTACATTTCCATCTCATGACAAATATTTTAATTGCTTTAGATCATGTTTGATTGAAACAAGAAATGACTTTAATTTGTACAATTTTTCAACATGTTTTTTTGGGTACAAAAATAGGTAGAATTTTACTATGTAATAAAAAACCCTAAAAATTGTTTCAAAAGGGAAATTTTTGCCCTCATGATTTAATTTATAAATAGTTATTTCTTGAAATGAATTTGAAATCTTTAATTTGGTTATACAAAATATTTAGTGATTAACATTTATGATTTATAATGTATATTGTGATTCAACTTTATAATTTAACTTTTGATGATTTTCCTAGTCTTATATTTTTACCATTTAATAATATTAATAAAAAATTATTTATATACGAAAGATTTGATTTTAATTTGGGCCTAATATAATACAAACATATTTGAGAACAATTCATTCTTGGGTATGACATTGCTAAGTGAACTCATTATCATATGCAATTGATCAAACTTGGTAGGTCCAATCCTCGATTCCTTTGGGTGTAATGTGATGAACTTTAGTCCCACATATGTAATTGCATACATTAAAATTTGAAATATCTCATGCATTTGATAAAAAAACTTACGCACTTATGAAGCATTCCTCTTTAAGGGAAAGGCACTCAAAATCATTGTTGTACCTAGAACCATGCTATAGTTTATAGTGGTCTTTTATCACCACTTGGTATACGGGAGGGAATTGGGTGCAATTTATAATTTTCATGATTTAGTGTCATTTAACACATGATTTTTTGTACTAACCAGATCAAAATGGATTTTATGATTTTTAAAAGAATATTTATTAAGATAGTTATGGAATTATTTTGTATGTATTTATACATCCACCATTAGATATATATGGTTTAGATACTAGATTTGATCAAATTTGAGTTTCATATTAACCTTTCACTCCCTTCAAGGTCATTTATTGCATGTTTGTGGATGTAATTAAGGTCATTATTAGATATATAATGTGTCATTTTTGACCATAGGTTCATAAAAAATTTATGCAAAATTCAATATTCATAGGTTCATACAAAAATCACATAATTTTCATGTTGTGGTTAATATGAACAATATCTGTATTTATTCAATATTTTAAATATTCAAATAATTGAAACATTATTTTTGAATAACATGTGTGAATGTTCATATTTAATACACAAAAATCACATAACGCAAAATATAAAATGATAATGCACAATAGTTAAAATGTAAATTGTACATATTTCATATTAGACATCATAAGTAGAAAATACACATCATTTATATAAAAATAATATATACATTTTTGTGTCATTTAAAATTTTTAAAGCCTATGAATTTCACATGGACATTGTTTTATGATTTTTGCACATATTCTATTGAAATTTCATGATATTGAAAGTTTCTAATGAATTTTTTAAAAGAATATCATCTCTTCATATTATGGTCTTGATAAAAAAGAACTTGAAATGTCAAAAGCACATTTCACAAAGCATGTTAAGGTCAAAATTAAGTTAAGCTACCACAAATTTTCAAAAAATCATAACTAATTTTATAAAAGTTCAAAATTTAAATTTTCATTTCCTTCAGGTTTTTAAATTTTTTATATATTTTCAAAAAATGCTTTCAAAGTAAAATTTAAATGACTTTTATTGGAATTGTTTATCTTGACATGTTTGAGTGCCCTTAACTTATATTCATGTTCTGTTGGGCATGTGTTGTTATGATCATGTGGAATATTGATACACTTTAGGTTCACTATAAATTAAGAGTTGAGGCCAAAAAATCTTGAAACCAATGATGAGAAATTTGAGCATTTTTTGTCTCATTGTCTGGCCCCAACTTATTAATAAAATATTATTTATATGGGAGCCAATGAACTCATGTGTAAAGCCATTAAGGTCAAAAAGTAAAGACTAAAGCTTCAACCATTCATATGCTTTCAATTCTTTCTTTGTTGATATCATTTTTTTTCTCATCTTTGCTTGCTTTCTCAAAGTAAACTCTAAAAGTCAGATCACCCATGGTTGAGCATAGACACAAGATTTTTGTAACTTGTGTTTTTCATGACCATATCTGAAATAGAAAAAAATAGAAACTCCCTTCATTGTTCAGAAACAACTACAAAAGTTCAATAGGAGGAGAGAAAAATGAAAAGAGATGAAATGAAAAAGGAGTAAAAAATATAGCCTAAGGTTAGGTTTAGGATTTATTTTGATTCTACATTGTGAATTTCATCAAAACAACAATATGTTATTGTAGCAACATTGGCTCCAAGGATTGCAAATTGGCCTCCCAAGTTGATAGGTTTTGATGGGCCTCCAGGTCAGGGTCATAAAGTGGTTTATTAAAAAAATTGTCCTCTTTTTCAGCCTTGACTCCTGGTGTAAAGTCCTTGAGGCTGATTTCAGTGATTGGACCAATAGGAATGCTTGATTTGAGTTCAACCTTGGGCTTGACTCTGGTGTAAAGTGGGCCATAGGCTTGGCAAGCAATATTGGTGGTAATTTTTTGTTCTGCAAAAACAAAATTTGAAACCTAGGAAATCCTACATATGTGGAAAACAATTGGGATGAAGTTTTGATCAAAGCTTCATTTTGGAATAGTCTTTTCAAGATGGGAAGGCTATCAATTATCTAAAACCCACAAGATACCAGAAATGATCAAACTTATCTTTATCAAACATTTTTCTAGTTTTGTAAGCCATGAAGAATTAACAATTACACAATGATTAACACTATTCTGATGGTATATGATGAGCCAACCTTGTTATTATTTTACCAAAACTTCATGTCAAATATCAAAATTTAGAACGTTTTCGGATCCCCAATTTTGAATTTATTAATCAGCCTTCCCTACAACCACCCAAAACCCTGTTGGAGTTCATAATTTCCAAAAGTCAATAATGTTCTTACTACAATCCAATTTCAGCTCCGCAATGCTGTGCACTATAGCGACGATCAACTATTTTATTTTTTTCTTATGTTTTCATACCATTTTTAATAATTCATCATATTTATGTCAATGTCAAATTTAATGTAAATGAATATACATTTCATGGACATCAAAAGACACATTTTAATTAATTAATTTAGTATGATGTTGGTAATTTTTATATCATGTTGCTGGATAGAAAAAAAGAATGAGATAATTATAAAATGGAGGTAGTTATTAGGAAAGGTGGGAGATAATTCTGAAGAAAGAAATAAAATAGTTAAGTTTGAAAATGAGATAGTTATTTCTGAAATTGTCTTTGGAATAGTCCATGGACGACCATATCAAGGATTCCCAAAAAATCCCTCATATACCAGTTCTGGTTACTCGTCACGGGAATGAGAAAACTAGACTCAAGTTCAATTTTATTTAAGTTGGGAATGTACTAAGAAATGTAACCTAGTTCCAAACCAAAAACATTCCTCATTACAGTGGGGAATCTACAATCCACCTTGGAAGTCCAACCCATTGGCCTGACCAAATTCCATAGCCCTTAACCTTGTTTGCCAACAATTATGCTACGAGCTAAGAGGCTAAGCTGGTTATATAATGCGACAAGCCCAAGGTGATTTTTCTTAAGCATATAGCAAGCACTATCACATTTCAGCTTGAGACCAGATTGGATTGAAACAGCCAATCCCTGGGTCTTCAAGTTTTCCTTTCCCTCCTCTTCTCCATTTTAACTCAGGCTCAGTGCGCCACAGTTAGGTTAAGGATTCTTCACCTTATTGGTGCGTGACTCATATAGATAGTCAATTGTTGTTTTACATGAACCGAGGCACTTTTGAGGTTTTTCTTCGCAGGAAATGAGTTATTGTAATTGAACGTTTAATGTAGATGCCAATTGTCATAAATGAAAAATGGATGCCCACCAGATTTTTCTATCTGATGAACACATAACAAAGTTACCCATGCAGTAACTCTCTTGGGGACCTAGAGATGGCCTCAAATCCATCCCAATTGGACTGAAACAGGGTACCATTTGATCAACCTTGGCATCACTCCACAAGATTCAAAGGATTTGATCTTTACAAGATTTGATTCCAAGGAGAGTGTGGAGCAGCAGTGAAGGCACAGGTAAGGCAAATCTAAAACTGGAAGTGAAATTCGTTTCAGGACCAATTTAGATGAGAAAAGCAGTTTCGTCCCCTTTTTTTGTCTCCATTTGAGCCCATATGAGCTTGTCTCTACAATCTACAATTGATTCACTATGCTAAACCCAATTTCTTGGTGCAAAATACTCTGTGCATTGTTGAATAGTTGTCTGGAAGGTGACACATGATGTGTTGCATAGCATTTTCTGCACTAGGAATTAGACGAGATCTTGTTGATTGATGAGCATAACATTGGAACAATCAGAACACAGGGGCAGTGTGAATCAACAGCCACCAATGCACCAGTTGGCCATTCTGTCCACCAGATGGGTTGCGTTTTTTCATTCGGCACTGGATGGGGTTCATCACAGTCGATTTCTTTTTGTTGTTGACCACTGTGCTTTTTTTTTCTTTTCTTTTTTTTTGTTCTTGGCCGTTTTTCCTGGACCTGAACTCACACATAGCTACCCTGCTCACTTTCCTACCCTCATAAGTATTGCACCAACCTTGGTACCTTATTTATTATCCCCTACTGACACAGCTACCCTAATAACTAGTTATCCTATTGACCTAGCTATTGTACTAACCACCTACCCTACTAACCTAGCTACTCTATTAATTACATACCCTACTAACTTAGCCATTAGGTTTAGGGTTGAGACACATAAATTAATTAATAAATTTTTCACAAATGTATAGTAATTAATCTAAAGTAGGTTAAATTTGGGGGGAAATTTTAGGGTTTACACATATGTGAAGTAATATAATTGCATTCTATATCTTCTTCAAAAAGAGTGGAAAAAATTAAGTTGGAGAGATCACACAAAGATAAAAGACATATCTTCTCTTTTGGTTTTGTATGAAATTTATTTGATTGTTTTTAAAGATTAACGTATTTTGCATTATATAATTTGTATAGTTTTTTGAGTTTAGGACATATATCACTAAGACTTTTTTTTGTTAGGGTTTGTATAATTAGGGTTGTAATAAGGCTTATGGCAAAACATCATTTGGATTTTTAGGGTTATGCTTTATTATTTAGTGTATAAGGTTCATATATTTGAGAACTTAAGGTTTATATTTTAAATTTTGCTTATTGTATTGGTTTTTGATCTTTTCATTTGTTTAGATCTATACCATAATTTGAATTTCCTTTGTTTCCATATGTTCCATAGTTGCTAGAGTTTAATATTTTTTAACCCATTTTTGTACGAGTTATGATTTTTTAAGGTTGCGTTTTCAATTGGGACTATAAACTTTGGTGGAACGTTGTCATCTTTTATTATTAAAGGTATGCATTTGTCTCTTGTTACTTCTTTTGTTTTTTTGTTTATATTTTCACAATTCAACCTCTTTTCATCTCCTAGTTGTTGCAATCATGCCCCAAAATTCCAGTTGGTACAGGTAAGTACGGATGTAAGTATTGCAATGAAACCCCAACATTCCAATTAGTAGAGGTAAGTATAAGTTCGGGTATTGCAAGTTTAAATGAAAAACAAACCTAAATGCAATACCCACACGTTTAAAAAAAAACCCATCTAAATGGTTTGGATACCCTTAAGTGAAGACCTAGCCCTAAACACAATATGCAGACGCAAAGTCACCTTGAAAAAACCCTACCCTAAATGTAATACCTGCATTTTGGGCCATTTTGAAAGTATGCATGTGGGGTTCAAGCTTTCTTTATACGAAGATCCTACCCTAAATGCAATACTTGCATTTTGGGCCATTTCGAAAGTACGCATGTGGGTTTAAGCATCTTCATACGAAGATCTTACCCTAAATGCAATACCTGCATTTTGGGTCACACAAAAAATATCCATGTGGGGTTTAAGCCTTCTTTAAATGAAGATTCTACCCTAAATGCAATACCTGCATTTGGGGTCACTCTAAAATAATTAGTTAATTTCAAAATCATATGCTAACAAATGTGTGTATAGAGGTTGGGGTTGTTGATTAGGAATCCATGAATCTTACTTTTTTTCATGAATTTGAGAAGAGGTTCTATTGTTTATGGAACAAATAGTACAATGACAATTGTGATCAAACTTATTTTGGTGTAAAAAATTTTCATGAAAAAGTTGAACTTGTAATCTATAACATGGAATAATTATCTTAAATAGTGATTCCAATAACTTATTAAAAAATATATATACTAAAGTTAGTCAATCAAATATCAAATTAATTAATCTGATTAAATCCAACTTTTTATTTTCAAGTAAATAAATTTAAGCCAAATGATTAGTTAATTATATTAAATAAATGATTATCTAATTCTTCATAATTAATCATTTAAATTATCTAAAATAATGGTCTATTAATTATTTAATTATATGACAAATTTTATTGATAATTCATTAATTATCATAAATATTTTATATTAAATTGGTCGAATTTTTTTAGGGTTTAAACATATGTGAAACAATACAATTTCATTCTATATCTTCCTGAAAGAGATTGGGAAACTTAGGTTGGAGTTATCACACAAAGGTAAAC
>Ga0209611_10003078_pt1 | contig 29203 bp, 25 predicted proteins | sample S1TSphgellanicum_3_FD_187693 | JGI IMG/M metagenome (GOLD analysis project Ga0209611, IMG submission 187693) | Host-associated microbial communities from peat moss isolated from Minnesota, USA - S1T2_Fc - Sphagnum magellanicum MG (SPAdes) (version 2) | ecosystem: Host-associated > Plants > Peat...
GACAAGCCATGGGCAACACGGACACGCAAGACTCACCACGGCCCGAACTTGGGGGAAGCCACCACCTTCCCCCTTATAGTATACTCTGCAGCTCTTCACGGAGGCCACATCCAAATGGTTATTTTTCCCGGGACTCCCGAGTGGGAGTCCCGAAATCGCGCCAAATGGGACTCCCAGGACTTTGGAGCCCCATAACTTTGCGAAAAGACCTCGGATCGCGATGCGGTCTAAAGCAAAGTTGTAGATCTCGTCGAGACCTTTTCAACGGTATGTTGCACGTTCTCTGAAGCCAAGTATTTCGGGTCGATTCCCGACTTTTAGTGGTCGGGAGTCAAAACTGGCAGACTCCCAGGAATTCGACTCCCGACCCTTCTTTTGGCCATAACTTGTGTTTCAGATGTCCAAATGAGCAATGCGAGCCCATTTTAGATATCTAAGCTTCAAGATCTTTCCAATGATACAAAGAACGCCACAAGACATTGAGGTTTGACCCCTGCAATTGCTCTCTGAAGTTTCGGGAGTCCACCGGGACTTCATCTCCCAAAGTGGGAGTTGCCTTGGGAGTGTGAGGGTTCACTCCCTCACACTTTCTAACACTTTCTCACACTCCCGGAAGTGTGATGTGACTCCCGGGCTTTCTCTTGCCTTGACTCCCGAGCTTGCTCTTGCCTTAGCTCTCGGGCTTCCTCTTGGCCTGCAACCTTACAACCCTTTTGTCTTTGGTCTCGAGCCCAAAGCTAGGGTTGCGACATCATTATTCCATAATTTATTGCAAACAATGGTATTTTCCTTCCTCCTTCAGTTGTTGATCCATCGTTTCTTTCGACTATCACACACATTTCATGGTTTTGGGGCTGGCCTTGTCATCTAACAATTCGCCAATGGTTTTAAAACTTTGTTCTTTAAATCTTGTGGCAACTAGGCTCACTTGCCTGGAGTTGCATAGAATCATCTTTGGGGTTGTAAGAATTTTGTTGATAGCAGGTTTCCAAGGGTTATTAAATCCTCTATCGGCAAATCATTGAGTACACTTGTGAAAAAGTGTTTTGGAATGAACTTTTTCAAATTTTCACGTTCTTTAAAGAAATCCATGGCATGTGTAAACATTGTCTAGTGGTAGTTTTCCATATCCTCTTTTGGAATGTTTACAGTTTGTTTTAGTATTGGAAGATTTTTTTTTATTTATCTTCACACTTGCCCATCGTTAGGCCGCCCATTCATTTGTTTTGTTAATTGCTCTTAATTCCATTCTTTTCCCCATGTTTTGATTTCTAGTAAGTGCTAGAGGGGGAGTAACCAACTATCATCTCTTTGACGTTCCCAAGGTTTTATTGTCATCTCACATATTTTCTCAAGTATGCTTAAAATTAATGTATATTCAATCATTGATTCCAATGTGTTTGGTGTGAAAATTGGTGAGACTTTTCCTTTTGCCATTGTAAAATAGAGGTTTGTTGTATACATTGGGAAAATTAATAATATAGGAAAAAAATGCAATTTGATTCTACAAGTAGTAAGAATTGTGTTAAACACTAAAGGTTGGGAGAATGAACGGAAGAATTTTAAAAACAATTTTTAACTGGTGTAAGCAATGTGAAGTGTCGTGGGCTATTTCATATTGTCTTTATTCCTAATAAGCACTTGCCTTTTGGTGGTAAGCAATTAGTGTTCGAATTGGCACATATCTCTTGGTGGATCCATGGGATTTAATTTAACATTTTGCATGGTTAAGATGTTGCAAGCTTGAATATATTTCATATTAAGGAAATATGAAATATGGCTTTAAATTGTGACTTAAACATTTCATTTGTGGATTTGTTTTGAAAGAAACCAACATAATTTGTTTTGACCCTATTTTTTTGTTCAATTTTCTACAAAAATAACATTTGTTGGCAACATTTAAAATAAAGTTCATCCATATTTTCATCCATAAATATCATTCATCCATGGACATGTGGCAAAATATTCCTCCACTTCAATAAAGATTGTCCTACATGTCAAAGAATATTCTCCTAATAGTTTATCCACATGGATAGAATATTTTTAAAAAGATTCTTTCTTGATCATGTGTTCATGTTTGCCTGCTCGTGCTTGTGTTCGCAAGTTCATGAACTAACAACCCCCAATTTTTCCACATCCAATCTGGTGGCAACATTCCCTTGGAGCAATTCTAAATTGTTCTCCCGGCAAATGTTTTTAAAAAATGCCAAAGTAAATCTTGCAAGACTCAGCATTCCCTCACATTATAAGCTTTTTTTCACTACATGTATAAAGTTAATTTTCTCTTCCCCATCCTTTATGTGATTTAGTCCCTTCATCTCATCTTCTTGTTCTTTTGGAGTTTGTTTAGTCTTTTTTGTTCCTATTGTTCTATTTGCAATGGGAAATCTTTTCACCTATTGATATGGCAATTAAGCTCTACTATGATGAAATTCTTAACCCTACAAAAAGGTCCATAGCCAAGCTTTAAGAACGTATGGAGAAGGCCATGGAGTTCTAGTTCGGAAGGAACATTATTTAGCTTTTTGTAAGCACCTTCTGGTTTGTGACCTAGCTTTAGGTCCAAACTTCCTTAAGGAAATTTAGATTCACTATGACATGAATTCAAAGCTAGAAATGTTCACTAAAAAGCTTCAAATGTTAGCATGTTCTTGTGTGACTCCATAGTAAAAACTCAAGACCTAGAATGAATCTAATGTGCGTAAGGAAGCCAAGAAATTCCCAAAGCAAGGATTCTCAATTTGAAAAGTGGCTCCACAAGGCCACTTTCTAGCACTAGGTATGATTTCTTCCTCTCTCTACCCTACTTTCTTGCATCTTTTTCATTGGCTGCCAATCCTTCAATTATTTAATGTAGTTGGAAGCCAAGGCTTTGAAGCTTTATGCCATTATAGTCATGGATCTCAGCTTGATTATGTGGGATCTTCCAAAAGTTGTCTTGTTTGCCTTTTACATTCAAGAGTGGCGGTAAGCTTTTTGGGAGATTTGTTTCTTCCGTGAGTTCAAACCAAAGGATGGAATGCATAGAAACAAATCCTAGGAACAGCAAATAGGAGGGAAGGAGGCCCTTAAACAAATGCTTTACAAGTTTGCCACTCACTTCCTACTTCTACTACAACCACTATTCCCCTACTCTCGGTGTTGAAAGTATAACATGAAGAATATTTTTAAATTCAAATATTATTATTTCTTGCAAGTATTTCTACCATGTCTTTCTTATGATGGGAGCCATTGACTAACTCCACCCATTCTTTGGGATCTAACGCAATCCTAAAACAAATAACACCATGTTTTGTAAGGAGCTTCTCAAGGACTTTAAAACCTTGCACCTTGTCAATTGTGGGTGGTATTTTGACTACCTAAAGGAAAACATTCCAACCTCAGAATTTTCATTATGTGAAAAAAACAAAACCAGGATTCTAAGAAATCTTGCAAAGGTCTACAAGTGCTTAGATGCAAGAAGGGAAAAAGAAGGGGTCTACTTTTGAAAAGAGAAAGCAAATTGAGGAAGTTAAACCTAGTCAGTGAGCGAAATCCAATAAGGAGGTTCACTTGGATGTAACCCAAGCTTTGATTTTCAATCTGAATGTTTCAAAACAAATTATTGGCTCGAAGCCACCTCACCCCAATGCTCCCTTTTCTTCTCCATTGGAATGCCAAGCCTAGATTTTGAAAGCATGTGCCCACTTCACTTCACCCCTACTCAGCCAACTCCCCTTGTATTGCCATCTTGCAAACCCCCTAGATGGCATTGTACTACATTACCATTGTCATGGCCAAGTATTACAAGGAAGAGGGTTGATTCAAAAAAAGTGGTCACATGCATTTGAGAAGATCTATGTGTTCATTCATGATATTAGGCCATTTCAATGCCTCTTGGCTTTCTTTGATAGTTTCCATTTCAACTACCTATTGATTCTTACCTCTTCCCACTGGTGTGTAGGTCAACTTTGTTTTTGCTAACATTCCAGGGAATGTTCATGTTCCTTTGATTTCCCCTAATTCCCCAAAGAACCCCCTCTAGAATAAAGAAGGGGAAGATTGGATAATATCCATTTTTTATTTTCGCAAAATGTTTTTTGACTACTGATGGGGATGTGTTTTTTCCCCACCCAAATGATCCCCAAGTTTTCAAGGAGATCAGGTCTTATTTGAAGAGCTACAGTTTTCAGATTCATATGAAATGGGTGGTCGTTAATTCTCTCCCACTTGCAAGTTCGGAGGACCCCTCCTCAAAGGTCCATGGCTCCCATTTTTTTTTTTCCTTCTTCACATCCATTTCCCAACTTCCTTTTCTCAAATATTATGTCTAGAATGTTGTAAACCCTTTTGAGTCGAATGACTCTTCTAGTTAAGGCTCCTAATCTTGGCTCCTCTTCAATGAGTTTGTTTTGTTTCTCCCCTCCTTTTGAAGATTTCTTGCAAAAAAATATCAATGTTCCTGAAGAAAATGTCCTTTACAATTGGACAGACATGTCTTCCATGTTTATGTCAAAGACTAAAAGCCATTTTGAGCAGCCAAGGAGTTCCATCCATTCACCTTCCAGGCCCTCATTGAAGTGTGCTCTAAAGTAAAGTCTTTTGTTGTTGACTTGTCTACCTCCACAAGTTTGCTTTCTCCCCTTTCCCTAGCTCTTGTTTTGTTTGTTTGCTTCTAGTCTTGGTTTTCATTCTCATTCCTCTTATAAGCAACATCATTAAGGCATGCCATGCCTTTCATTATCATGTTTTGGTTATAAAGCTAGACATGGACGTCTTCATCAAGGTTCTTGAACCCCTGGTTGTTGTTCCTATCCCTAGGGCGACTTGCTCAATTGTTAACATTGATGATGAAGATTTCCCAATGGAGAAGTGACGTGCCCCCAAACTCCTCAAAAGACCCAAAGGTGGGTCCTAAAGCTAAACAATGGAAGAAGAAAAGAGTTGGGGCATGTTCCCTAACTCGTAGCACTTAGGGGTAAGAAGGCATGTTGGAGCTCTGAGATGGGACTAGGATGAACTCACAAGCAAGAGTTCAAGATGAAATCAACCTACATAACCAAGAAAAGAAGGCTGTTAATGCAAGTCGAATGGAAGTGATGTGACAAACTTAGTAAGGACAACCTCAACACAAGCTTTACACAACTTGCAACCTTTGGGAGGAGGCACCACTCCCCTCCCTATAGTATACTTTGTGCCTCTCTATGGGAACTACATCCAAATGTCACTTTTCCCTAGGACTCCCAAATGGGAGTCCCAAAACTGGGACTCTTGTTGTCTCAAAACTTTGGATGCCCATATCTTTCTCAAATCAAATCTTTTTTATATATAATTCAAGGGCATTTTGTTATAGCCCTTGAAAATATCTTTTCAATGGTGTATAACACGTTCCAATCATACCTCATTTGACCCCTGCTTTCAAGGAAATTGTGGTCGGGAGTCAAATTCCCAATTTGACTCATGCCCCTTCTTTTGATCATAACTCATGCAAATCAAGTTTAAATGAACAATGTGAGGGCACTTTAAGCATCTATGTTTCAAGATCTTTCTAATGGTATCCTAGGGACCCAATTTGATGTTTTTTTTCCTTTTCAACTAAGGCTCTAAACATTCGCAACTCTTGCACAAGTGTAACTCCCAAAGTGGGAGTGCACTTGGGAATCATTGGGCTTCATCCCTTGCACTCTCCCCCATTTGTGAAAATTTGTTTCATAGCTAAACACACTCTCGGCCTCATGGGCTCATGCATTTCACACTTAGTCACAAACCCAATGTTAGGGTTGCGACATGCAACTTAGGAGAATCTTGGATTATGAGTAAGTTTGCTTCTACTATTTTCTGTTACTATTTCCTACTCTTCCATTTTAATTCCTTGAAGTCCTTATCCTCTCCTTCTTTTGAAATGCAAAGGTGTTTCTAGAACGCTACCCTTTTTTGTAATAGAAGATTTCAACTTTAATCCCCCAAGGGATTTTATATTGCCTTCGTATGTTGAGGTTCAAGCCCAAACCTTTGCCGCCCATGTTCACTACCTAGGGTTAGGAATCTTCTTTTGAATGATCTTGCAATCACAATGTTCATAGATGATGAGGCTTAAAAGTGAGATAGGTTATCTTTGTGTTGAACTTGGCGGTACACCATTATAGCATGAACCTTTGTGCGATCTTCAAGTTGGGTGGAGAAATCTATTAAAGATGTTTTTTTTTAAAAAAATTCGATTCTTGAGTTACACTTTCTTAGATAACATTTTTTTTTTCCTTTCCCTTTTTGCATCGCCATTTTCATGCAATTTTTTTGTTTTCTTACATATATTTTCCACTGGAAATATTTTCCATTATTTATATTACAACAATCTATGTTTCACGCATGTGGCCTTGCTAAATATATATGTCAATAACTATTATAATTCCTAATGAATGATTGTGGGACAACTGCATTGTTTTAAGAAATTGAAAAAATCCCTTGTTTAGTGTCACATTTCACCTAAATGTTTGAAGGCACACGATTAATAATTATGGCTTTACATTTTTTTTCCAATATCTATTTCTATTGTTTCCCCCACATTTCACTACTCTTGGTACCAAGAGTAGAGGATTGAAAGTTTTTTAATTACACAAATAAGTTACTAAATGTCCCACTTTAAGGAATCAAGGTTTTGATGGTTAATTTTCAACTTTTTGGGTGGCAATATGGTCCAAATGTTTAATGATTGCTAGAACTTTGATGTTAGGATTTGAGTAAATGTAGCAATACTAGCTCTTAAAGTTTAATTTACAAAAAAATGAACATTTCAAAGCATATTCACAAATCCAAAAGCTAGCCTTGTAATTGGTGATTGAAAAGATTGCAAGAACTTCCTACTACATAGCAACCACTATTGATCATCATGTGTCCTTATTTTTATCACATTTTTTCCCCTTACTCTTAGTGCCGAAAGTTGAAAATCGAGATATAGAAGTCCATGGGGCCAACTTTGAACTTTGGGGTGAAAGCATACTAAAGGTGAGCCACTTTTTTTCAAAAAAGGTGATGTATAACAAGTATTATAGTACACAAGAAGCTAAAATTTTTATGGCATCCTTTGGCTAACCTAAACACAAGAAAAAAAAATTAGAATTTGCACAACAACATTTTGGAACTCAAAGTTCACTTTGAATCAAAATTAATCTTGATCCAATGGTTAGATGAGGAACATTGAATATCAATGTACTCAAAATATATAACTTACAATTTTTCAATAGCCATAGGGCCTCATGTTTGTGATTCATGAAACATTACCAAACAAAAGGAAATTGAAAAATTAATGCAATGCCCATCTAAAAAATCTCCTCCTCTTTGGTATAGTAGTGGTTTTTTCCTGAAAGGAACATATTATTACGCATTCATTGCTAAAAAAATGCAAAAAACACATTTTTTGAATGGAATTTCATCCAAAAGTTTTTAATTTCTAAATTGTTATAAATTTAATTAATGTATATCAATATCATGCACCATAAAAAAATTCACCCAAGAATTCCAGTAACAACCTTACTTTTTAAGTACATATTCAAATTTTCAAACTTTGTGACAAGTATTATTTGGTCACAAATATGCTCCATACATTCAAATTTTTCAATGTTTGTTGGAATTTTCAAAATAATTGATTTGATTCAGTCTAAAACTAATCAAATAGACTTGAAACAAGTAAAAATAATCCAAGATGTGATGTCCATATGTTACAAAAAAAATTAATTGCAGAAATATTATACTTGTGAGTACAATTTTTCGAAGGCTTATTGTGTTTTCACCCTTTTACGGGTTTCAAATTCGCCAAAATTTATTGATAAGTGTTAAAACATTGGGATTAGGATATTAATGAATGCACCAATATCAACTGTTAGGGTTTAATTTGCAAACAAATGAAAGTTTGAAAGAATCCAAGATTTGGCCTTGCAATTTTCTCAAATTATGGTTGAAAAGATCGCAAGAACTCACTACACTACATAGAGGCCATCCTGTGTCTTTATTTTTATCCCACACTTTTTCCCTACTCTTGGTGCTAAGAGTATATGATTGAGACCCATTGAAGTGTCTAAGCAGGTTAGTTAATGTCTCCCTTTACACTAGGAGTTAGGGATAAAAATGCTTGGGGCCTTTGATGGGTCAATCAATCAAAAATAAATTTCAAACAAATTAATCAATCGAAAATAAATTTCATTATGATTTTTGTATAAATCTTCATGGAAGCCATCTTGAAGTTTTTTAGGTAACAACAAATAAGCTAAAAACATTTGTGTCTCAAAAATGAATTTTTTATTAGAACCTTAATTACTTTCAAATTTTCGGGTTTTGTTTTAGTCAATTTTTGCATAAACTTTGAACTCAATTTTTGATATTTAGATTTAAATGAATTGAAGTTAATTACTTGGATCTTTCTTAAACAAATTTTATTTGAAAAATTGGTCATATTAATAGTTTTTTACAATTCATATTGATATGAAACCTTGTGAAATAAACAACAGAAGTGCCAAGCCAAATAAATAAAATAAAAATGAAGGCATGATTAGTTTGGTTGCCCAACATTCTTATTTTGATAAAAAAAACTCAACAAGTGGATGGTTGGTGTTCAAATCAACCTATCTATTGGATGGGTGCACCCAAAATTTACACATGTCATATTACATACACACTGTGTGATGTTTCAAGCCCTAGCTCTCAAGTCCACACTTCTCCTTTTGGTTTATAAATTGTTCCACACATTATGGTGCTTCTTTTTTTTACTATCACTAGTATAATCTTTCTTTGTGGTGGACATATTGAATAGAGCCAACTTCTTTGGGTGTGTTAGTCACATAATTGGAACCTGTTTCTATCCTTGGTGTTGTTAGTTTCAAGCTAACCTTTCCTCATTTGTCATGTTTTCTTTTGGGCTTTGTGTTTAAACTCTTCATCTACACTCTTCAACTCTGCTATTACTACAAACATGTACAAATCCAAAACTAGTGGTGTTTGACAAAAATGTTGTGGATATGGATATTGTGACATTTTGCAAATGAAAAATCTCTATGGTAGGTTTCTTTGAATTTAACCCTTCAACTTGAAAATCCTACATCGAATGCAACTGATAACCCACTTTGGAAACATGTCAAGTTGGTGACATATTTGTAGTTGTCCACTCCAATTCTACATTTGAATCTACCATGATTACCATTGGTTTTCATTGGACCAATTGGTTGGGAGTGATGAGTTTAGAACTATAGGATATGCCACAACGACTTCTAATGGCAAAATAGTTGCATGTGTTTCAATAGCCACAAAATCATGTACTTGCATATATTAATCATTTACTGTTCTAATTTTATTTTGTTAGTGATTATTTCCCTTAATAGTCAATGCACATTTTGTTTAGCATGCAATTTCAATGTTCAAACTCGGCCCTCCTTTTATTTCTTTTTTTCACAACTAAATATTTCTTTCTAAGATCACATACTTTGAAGAAATATTCATATTAACATGTGTATTGCACTACAATTTAATGCAAAGTTCTGAGTTTTAGTCCCTCCATCATTTTTCAACATGTCTTCATTTTCGACTATCGAACACTTTTCGTGGTTTCGAGGCCAACCCTATCATCTAATGGTTTATGGTTTAAGACTTTGTTCCTTAATTCTTGTGGCACCCAGGCTCGCCTACCTGGAGTTGCATAGAATTATCTTTTTGGTTTCATGAATTATATTAATAGTAAGTTGTTAAAGGTTACCAAGTCTTATATTGACAAATCATTTAGTAAGCTTGTGAAAAAATGTTTTGGAATCTTCAAACTCACATGTTCTTTGAAGAAATCCTTGGCATGTGTGAACATTGCCAAATTATGATCTTCCATATTTTTCTTGGAAATGTGTATAGTTTGTTTGAACAATGTAAGAATTTCTTTGTCTATCTTCACATTAGCCCATCGCCATGCCACCCATTCATTTGTTTTGTCAATTACCCTTTTCCATTCTACTCCCCATGTTCTCATTTCAAGCAAATGCCGAAGGAGGTCTAGTCTGGTATCATCTCTTGGATATTCCAACGATTTTTTTGTCATTTCACATATTTTATTTAATATGCTGGAGATTAATGTGTATTTAATCATTGATTCCAAAGTGTTTGGTGTAACATTTGGTGTCAATTTTTTTCTTCTCATTGTAGAATAAAGGTTCCACAATTGCAAAGATGTGGTAAAGGTAAAAAAGATTCAACTAGGTAGTAGGAGTGGAGTAAAACAAAGATGTGGTAGAGGTAAAAAGGATTCAACTAGGCAATAAAGGTGGAATAAATGCAACTTCAAGTATAGATTGGGAAAATCAATAGTAGAGGGGGGGAAATGTAATTTGATTGTACAAGTTGCAAGAATGGTGCTAGATGTAAGAGGTTGAAAATGTGAATGAAAATAACAAATAACTTGAAATGGTATAAGTAATGTAAAGTGTCAGTGGCTACCTGATATTGTCTAAATTCCTAATGAACACATGCTTCTTCATGGTGAATGGGTAGCAAATGGTTCAGCACACACCTCTTGGTGGGTCACTAGGTTTATACTCATGCATTATCTCAATTCCTAATGGGCACATGCCTCTTGGTGGTTAATGGGTAGAGTATGGATTGGCAAATACCTATTAGTGGGTCAACAAGTTTATATGCCATTGATTTGGATTTAGTTTAAGATTTTCAATGGTTTAGATCTACAAAAACTTATATTAAGAAATATGAAGTATAATTTGAAGTATTGTGTCAGCATTTTGTGTGTTATATTTTTCAAGATAAGCCAACATGAAATTATTCCAAATCCTATTTCTTTTGTTCAATTGTTTGCAACAATTTTATTGCCAAGATTCATTTGAAAGTTCATCCATTTTATTTATCATTCATTTTTTTCATCCAAGAATATCATTCATCCATGACACATGGCAAAATATTCTTCCATGTCACCAAATATTTCATCCTATGTGTCAAATAATATTATGTCGACATCAACAAGATATTCTTAAAAATATTCGTTTGGGCTCACTTGTTCACACTCACATGCTCACCACTCACACTCACACATTCACAAGATAGCATCCCCGAATTTTGTTAGAATTGTTATAAAAATACATTTTTTATCCATATTTACAATTGAATCCATTTTATTTGAATCCATTTCCCATTAACTACATTTGATTTCTACATTTAAACAATGCAAATAATTGTATGTACTACATAGTGTGATTAAATAAATTCAATTTTATCGTTAGGGGTTCAAACGTTGTCTTTTCCAATTATCCCACACTTCTCATGGTTTTGGTGGCAATCTAAACATTCATTGATTGACAAGTGGTTGGATGACTTTGTTTTTTTCATGTTGTGGGACCCAAGCTCGCTTGCCTATAATTGCATAGTCTTTTTTGAAGTTTTCCAATTTTTGTTGTTAATAATTCACATAAGGCGACCAAGTCTTTATTTGATAAATCTTTCAAAATATTAGTAAAGTAGTATTTTGGGAGTGGCTTTTTAAGGCTTTCACGTTGTTTCTAGAATTCCATCGCATGTTTGAACATCACCCAATGATAGTCTTTTATATCTTGTTCTATTAATTGAAGGTTTGCCCTTGGCCTTTTTTTTTTTGGCAATAAATGGATTTTGTGAACTTTCATTTTTGCATTTGCCCACTACCATGAAGTCCACCAATCTATGTTGTCCACTTTATCTTTTTGTAAAATGCCCCATTTCTTGATTTCTAGCAGTTTGCATAAAGGGTCAAGTCAACTGTCATCTTGAAAAAATTTCCATGGTCGTTTTATTTGCTCAAAAATTGAATGCAATAATGTGTTTTCAATCGTGCATTATATTGTGAATGGTAGCGTGTCAATAATCAATGATCTGGTATAATCATTGTTTGGGAAAGAAGCAATTAAAATGGATATATTAAATAAGGCAATTAATACACAAATTAATAGTAATCGATGGGGGGATAAAAATATTTTGTCAAGGAAATAGGAAAGCAATATAATATTAGATATATATCAAATGCAAATAGATAGTAAAGAGCCAAAAAATACAATAAGATATTTATTGGAAATGATGTTTCTTTGGAGTTCCAAGGATTGAATGGCTACTGTGTATGTGTCCTTTGGAGTTCCAATGACTAAATGGGTATTCCATATGCATCCTTTGGAATTTTAGGGTCTGATTGGCTATTATATATGCATCCTTTGGAGGACTAGGGTCCAAATGGCTACTATATATGTGTCCTCCGAAGTTCCAAAGCTTAAATGATTATTTTATTTGCATCCTTCATAATTCCAATGATTAAATGGGTACTCTATAGGATTCTTTTGGAGTTTTAGGGACTGAATGATTACTATCTATGCATCCCCTGGAGTTCCAGGGACTAAATGGGTACTATATATGGGTCCTTTGGAGTTCAAGGACTAAATGGCTATTGTTTATGCATACTTTGGAATTCTAGGGACTGAATGGTTATTATTGGGGATTAGGGGGGCAAGATTTGTTAAATGTTCCGCCAAAAACCTTTATTTGTTTCAACATATGAGGCACAAACCTTTGTACAATTATATACCCAAATTTGATTAATCATAGCCCCTGTTGTGGGGTGTCCACATGGCAAATTATCTCCTTGTTTGAAGAATAGGCCTCATGATATTCTTTCTTGTCAAAGAATATTTTGCCACATAGAATTGTATCAAAAAAATTCTACCATGTATGATTTTGTTAAAAAATATTTTGCCACAACGGATGGATACGTCAGGGAATATATTAATGACATGTGGAAAATATGTTTTAAAATATTCTTTTTTACTTGCATTCACCTGCTCACATTCATGCTCACATGCTCATGAAATAACATTCCTGCATTGATTATGTACTCCTTAAATGTTTCTCCATTTGCCTTTACAACTACATTAAATACCTTCACATGAGCATCTGAATTTACATCTTTTTTGTAATCTAGATACTTCAAAGTTGATCAATATGGCTTAATTAGCCACTATAACCCCTACTCTAGGATTCACCACCAATCTAGTTCTTTACCCTTCATAGTTTATCTATAAACCCATAGATATGTTTGCTTATGTTGTCATTAATTGGTGCTATGTAAACCATTTGAGGTCTTGAAATAGGCACTATTACCTTACTTAGAACTCCATGAGTTTAATCTACTATTTGTCCAAGTTGAATACTCACCAATACTTGGTATGTACTTTGACCATTTTCAAATTGTTTCCTTCTTCTTGATGGCTCAAACTCTTATTTAAACTTACAAGCTACTATAGTTGTATCTGGCATCACAAATCTAAAATGTTGTTCTTGTGAAACAATAATTGGTATCTGAGGTATCCCATTCATCATTCTAGGCATTTTATACGATGGTGTTAACTTTCTAGATGACCTAGCCCCTAACTATACAACATTCATTTATATTATTTGTGGTATAGAATTCAATCTTATAGAAAATGGTTTGACTCTACTCACACTAGGAAAATTATGGATCCTTGGTCTGTTTTGTACAAACTCTCTTTCACCCAAAACCATTTCTTGCATCCATTCTTTTAAATTGTTTTGAATTTGGTTTTATGATTATGGTTCTTCTACAAAATCTTTGTCCAACATCTATCGTCCCACATGTTTAACAAATCCATCCTTCATTTCATTATCAATTTGTGGATTTAACTAGGTTGGCTCAAACTCTTTCCACAAATCTGTGCTTTCTATAAAGTTAAAGGACATGTGCATCATCATACACAAACATTTTTGGGTAATTCGCATTTGCCCACTTTCAAATGTTGGGACCATAATTATCTTCCACCTCCCAATCCTCTACTAGTTCACAATATTCTGACGATATTAACTAATACAAAAATGGTGAGTTTATGTGCCTATTGTAATCACTCATGTGATTCTTCATAGATTCTAGACTTGAAGAATTTCTAGGGTCCACCATTAACAATTTGTCCCTTGGATTTCTCTCTTCCTAATGTTTTTGAACATTAAATGATACTCAGAAAACATGGATAACCCCTTCTCTTGGGTATACATCAGATCTACTCCCCCTCATTGTAGATTGCCTTCTATAACCAAAGAATTTCTAAAGACCCCTTGTCCACATTTCTTTTCTCATTCTAACTTTGACTAAAAGCACCTTGTGTCCTACAAGTTGTTTTTGTGTTTGCACTCGGTTCCAAAACTATACCCATGTTTGGTGTTTCATACACTTCATGGTCTACATCCTGATTTTTTTCAAGATTTGAATTCATGTTTTGGCGCCTAGCTTTTTGATCCATCTACTTCTGTAGATTTCGAGTCACCATCTAATCATATTGTTTTAAGTCTCAATTTCCTTTGACTTTTGTATGTTTCTGACTTAAGTCCTTACAACTTTTACCACTTTGACCTTCATCTTTCACTTCCAAAAAACTTAGAAATCAAGATCTTTAAAAAATATATATCCTCTTCTGAATTTTGATATCCACAAAAAGCAACACTCTCAATAAATCCAAACTTCTCACAATATTTTTCTTTTTTTTTGCTTCAGGAAAATAAAGTTGTCCTTGAAATGGTCGCCAAATGGTAAATGTAGATTTTACCCATAATTATTCTCTACCTACTTAAAACAATTCAATTTATACTTTCAATAGTGCTTACAACACAAATAATCTATTGTTTCCATTCATTCAATTATATATGTAAATTGTATTCACATAATTTTTTTAATAAAATTATTGTTCCTTTATTTCCCAGATTTTGAATTATCCTAAATAAACAAAATATGTGATCAACATTCCATGACTCTTTTAGAGAACACAACAATTTCAAAATATGCTCACTATTTTTTCATTGATATTCTACTATCCTTTTTAATCAAAATTGAACATATCGAACATCTATAATGTAAAGTGTAGAAATCATAAATGAAAACATGAAAATCCATGGTTTAGAGTTTAATAAAACTTTAAACTACATATTATGTCTTTATTTTATCTCCAACAACTCTCTAAGTCCATCTTTGTGTGTAAAAACAAAACAACATCTTCTCATCAAATTCTAAAACTACATCCTAAATCTTTTCCCTTCAAAAGTAATTTGAAAATCAAACTCATGAAATCTTTTAATCATGTCCAACTAATCAAGCATCTTCATCTTGCCTTGTTGAATCTCAACCATTCATCAGATAATATTGATTAACTTGGAGTTCAATGATTTGTGTATCAAATTAAATTGTTCATCAAACAAATGTTGGTGATATTGGGTTCATGATTGAACAAGGAGATGCCACAACCTCAAAGGTGTGGTAAACTACTAAAACTCTAAAAAGTATTCAAGTTGTAGAAGAATTAATGACATGGAATCTTCTATATAAGTCTCTTGAAAAAAACTAAAGCTTTTGGGTGCCTCAATATTGATCAAATTTTATTAGTGTTTTTCTCCTTTTCCAAGATCAAAACTCTAAAATTGACATGAAAATTGTGCGAACAATGAGGTGCATGATGTGCCATAATAGCTCCTCATCACTTGAGCCTTCACAAAATGCAGAAAGCACCACAAGATCGAGGAAAGGTTTGAACTACAATATAATTATGCACGTGGAAACACTTCCATGAAAAAACACTTGTTGAATGAAAACCCAAATGAATTTACTAGATACAAGCTTGAATCTATGTTTGTAAATCAAGGTGATGAGGGTGGGGAGAAAGGGGCAAGAACGAATGTAAAAAGAGAAAACCTATTCATCCATTAAGCATCATTAATTTGTTTTTGGTGATCAAGTTGATGGAAGTTAAGGTGTCTCCCTATTGGTGTCATAATAGTAGTTTCTATGATATGAATGTAAATGTAATAATTAATTTGTATCTTACATGTTAGAATTTTTCAATAAGGACTTACCTTGGGATTGTTAACTTGAGTATGCATATCATGTAAATATTTGTTATGCATATTAACTTACAAAATTAAAATATTTATGAACTTATAAGATGAGTTTAATGGATTATGCGACCCAATAGTAGGTTTCTTATATGAACTTCAAAATGGTTCAATGGTTAATATTATGATTGTTAGGGACTCCATTTTAGTTAAATGATATGTCAATAAAATTAGGTTTTAAGATTTTTATAACATGTCAATTGTAAGTGATTCTTAATGGACTTTTTGTTCTTTTTTGTTAGTGTTAAAATTTGGGTATATTCATAAGTTCATATCATTATGGAAAATTATTCATTTTATGTTAGGTTTGTGCACACATGCTAAAAACAATTTTCTTTAGTTGGGCCCAAGTAGTAGTTTAAATAATTATTTGAAATCTACTAGATTGTTCAATTATTCAATCCTTCCAAGGCTTAAAATAAAGGAAATGGATTGTGGGTGATGTTTTCATGTGCCAAATAATGAACCACCTAAGCTTTCATTCACCCAATCAAGGAGATTACCAAAAAAAACCCTCGTTAACTCAAATTTGTGGAAGACCTTGTCTTCTTCAATACAAAAAACTATGAAGCATAACTATCATGTGTGGAATCACCTTGGTTTTGAAGATTGGTGATGTGGCTAGATCCTACCATTTGTTTTCTTTCCTACGAGCAATTAATAAAAGATCACATTCCCACCTTGTTTACAAAAACAATGGAAACGTATGTTTTGATACATTTGCATTGGTTATGAATTTCAATGATGAACATTGGGTGCCAAAACATGTAACTATTGGTTTATTCAAGGCACCTAACACAATTGGGGCAACCATAGCAGAACTTGTGAAACCCTTGCTTGGTAAATTCCAATTGATGGACAAGGCAATAGCATATGTCAAAGATGAAAGCTTTAACCTCAACACCCTAGCAACAACATTATCTTCAATGATTACATGTGCCCTTTTATAACTTGAACAATCTTTTGTAGGTTTTTGTCTTGGCCATGCAAAGTCAAAAGCATGCCAATAGGCCACAAACAACACAAAACTTTGTGTTGACATGAAGGATGTGTCATTGAAAATGCACAATCCAATTTGCAAAAGACCTTTACTTGGATTTTAAAATCTAGTAAAGATAGACAAAAGTAGGACAAGGCATGCATGGAGGCAAGATTTCCCACTTGGAAGCTCAAGACCTTTGTGAAAACCCAATTTGCAAACAAAGTTGTCCTCTTTTAGGAAACTTTGGAATATGCCAATGCTATAAACATTTGTTATTGGAAGCATTCTTTTCATCTACAAGTTAGGGTGCCATCTAGATTGACATGGGCAATTGCTTGTGCTATCACAAACTCTCACACCCATGGTGAAACAATGTGTTATAAACCAAACTCACAAGTATTGGCTTTTGCTTAGTGCATTACATGCTACCATTTGAATCAACATCAAGTTGCAAGGAGAATTCAATTGCAAATTTGTGCACAACCACTTCTACAATGTGGGCATTTTGATTCAAAGTTGCAAATTTTTTATGCATGCATGGCAATAGAAGCAATAAGTGTACTAGAACCATTTCTATCTTTTATGCATTGGTCCCAAAGTGGCAGAGCTCACAACATCTTAGCTTCATGCTTGACCTACAATTCAAGAATTTGCAATGCATCATGGATGTTCTAGGCACAAACAAAGCTAAGGTTATTATTGGTGAGTATGACTTAGGTTATGATTCCTTTGGGTGTTAGTAGGTTTTTGAAGCCTATGCTAGCCATAATGCAATAAAAACTATAGATTTGTTTATAGACGCCCTTTTGATGGTCCAAAATCTACTTCAAAAGCTAGTGAAGCTTTGCTTGTGTCTAAAGTATAATGTTTCAAAACATTTTTATTTTTGGAAAATAGGTTATTTCACCTCTAACTTGGTGGAAGGAACATTTAAGTAGGTTCCCAAATGTTATTTTTTTGGCCAAGCAGATTCTAGGCATACCAAGATCTCAAATTAAAACAGCAAACATTCTCTATTGTGAGGTTGCTTATGAGCTTGCAAAAGTATCATTCTAAAATTATCAACATTGATGCACTTGTCATGATCTACAAAAATTGGCTGGATGATGCAAAAAAATGGTTGTTCATTTGCGACCTCTTCTCTTAAAAACTTTTACTTTTTTGAAATGGAACTACTTGATGAACATGAGGAGCTAGTTGAGGTTGGGTATTTTCAGGAGTAAACAATTTGTGAACTTGAGGCTTTAAACTACAAAGCATACATGTAATCTAGTTTTGTACATTTTTTTTGAGGACCTTGTGATCCAGGCCTTAGACTCTTTTTTTGAAAACTTTCTGATTCAATACTTGTGGCATTTCAAGTTACGGATCTGAATTGACTACAAATTGTAGCTTTTGTGACAATTCAAGTTGGGTGCATTGTGCATTTGAGAAGTGAATTGAATACAGGGATGGAGCTCTCATTTTCATGTCGTGTGCATTTGTGAACTATTTATGTGCAAAGCTGACTCCATAGTTTTTGGCATTTCAATATCAAAATTTCAAAGACCGGTAGGCAATACTAGACCATTACCCATATACCCCAAATATCAATGAAAAATTCACAATACTAATATCATATTGATATCCATCCAAATATACTTGTTCATACCAGACCCCTACCCTACCCTACCAGTCAGTACCTCTATGCATACAATTACCAGCTGGTATGAAAAATGGTTGGGACCTTTGATACCAGTACAACACTATTCTTTACATACTGGAATACCAATGGTGAGCCATTGTATTCTGGCTGTGGCACAGTATCAAGTAAGACTAGCTTTCTTGTTGAATTCCCCAAATAACAGAAGAAAATGACTAAAATTTCCACAAATTTTAACACAACAAATTCTGTTACTTCAGTACAAATTTTGGTTTCTGTACTAACAACACAATGGTTGGAACTTGGAGGTCAATTGCAATGCAAAACCTCAACCGTAAGTGGAAGGGATGGTTACTTACATACTCAGACTCCACAGTGGCCTGTTTGGGAGTACAAATTCACACTTGGTGCTGATTCTGCAAATTAACCACTACCTAGATCCCTACTTTTAATGCTAGGGACCCGCCACTGTGTCCAATTCTGCTTTGCTCACATCCTTGCCTAGTGACTGATTGCCTGGCAGAATCAACCAGAAGGGATTGTCCTCTAGCATGGAAACAGCCACCACAACCCTTTACACAGCCAAGACATGTTACTTCAAGAAATTAGAGAGAACTGGTTTGCAACAATTGCTTACATATTGAGACAAATTATCCATGTTTATTGTGAACAGGTATGGACCCTTTGAATGTAATGAGTATATGCAGCAGGTAAGGCCCCAGGTCCAGGGCATTGCCAGAAGGATACCACCCAAGGCAGTAGCTGAGGGTGGTATACTAATTTTGGTTATGCCCTGGATCATGGGCCTTGCAATATGTAAAACATTACTAGAAATTTGTTGTCTTTGAACTAAAACATGAAGAAACCTTCTGCTCTGTATGGATGAACATTTTAAATCATAGTATTTCTCCTTGAAAACAGAAGATGCTTCCCCTGGACCACAGTGAATCTTACCTTATTTTTATTGTAGCCTCCAAATACACAAGAAATTACTAGCAGTGCTTTACAGTTATGAAGCTTCTTCTCTACTGATTTGGCCAATTCTTATGAGTGCCACCCTACTGGCCACATGAGCTTTGTAATTCAAACTTCATCAGAAAGGTTGTTATGTTTCTATGATCTCATCAAGCACAGCTGATCATTGATGTGTACTGGTGGTGCTCGCATTGAAGCACCATATCATTTTGCTCCATTGTTCCTAGTTGCAAAATGAGTACAAACTTTGTGGGCTGTCTAGGAACTCTTTGCTGCAATGTGCAGGGTCATTGTGAACAGGGATCAAAACCCCCACAAAGAACAGTGGTCACAATGACCCTGCCCATTGCAGCGAAAGAGTTCATTTTGTCAACATAATACCTGAATTTGTGGATGTTGAACAAAATTGTGAAGAGGATGCCTAAACACTTAGCAAACTTGAAGCCAGGAAGTCCAAATGCATAAAAACAGTGGCAATTGGTAGCCCCTTCACGCACAAGAAGAAAAATAAAACAAGAGCCCAAAATACCAATAACCACGGTATAATAATCAACTTGATAATTAAGATATCTTTCATAGTGTGCATGTCACAGACAGAGTATGTTAGGATGAGCAATTCATAAAGAAAATTTCAAGTCTGCCAATGCAAAGTGATGAGAAGCTCAACTCATTTACCTGCTGACAAAGCTGAGAAGCAAATGATGATGTTAGTTAAAAAGATCAGAGCTTGCAATTGCAGTTCACTGTGATGATCAGGGATCAGTAGAGTAGAGAATTTTTACAATGACTACAAGAGGGAAACATCAAACATTTGTTTTCGTTCTGGAAACTGGAAATTCAAAGTAGAAACAGGATCTCAAGCTGACAGTGCTGCACTGGAGTTCCTCAACAGGAGAATTGAGAATCACATGCAGGGGGAGTAAAGCATGAAAGCCCACATATGTGTGGCATACCACTTTTGGACACAGGTGCAGAACACTGACTTACAAAGACTGTTTGGAACACCATTTCATCGAAAGAGGACTGAGCAGTACTTGTCATCATTCAGAGCCTGGTTCACAGGAACCAGTGGGAAACAGAAACACATGGGCACATCCAGCCTCCACACTTGACAACTGATTTGAATACAAGAAGGTGAACCAAACTAGTAACAAACATAGAAACTACCTACCATGCTCATACACAACCTGCACAAATTGCTTGCCAACACCTTAGGGAACTGAACACAAGTCTGATTTTTAGGAGGGAAAATAAAAACAGAATTTGGTATCAAATCGAACAGACACCTTTCCAATTGTTACAATATGTCCAAAACCACCTCTGGTCAAAAACAATGCTTCAACTGGTAAGGTTATATAGGGCATCCTTGCCAAGATAAGATTGAAGACATCTTCAAGAGGAGGTGATCCTTCTTGACAGCAAAACAACAAACATCATATGAAATGTGAACTCACCCAGTCATAGCTCACTGAGTCAATATATTTCCTTCAGACCCCATCAGAAGCTAGTCACAACCACAAACATACTCACACGGAAACAACAAGCCCTTGCATCAGTTGAAGTCCACGATGTACATAACATACAAATTTATTTACTGAAATTTGGAAGCCTAGCACAAAATATAATCTCACATAGAACCTCAGACTACCATTATGCAACCTTGAACCTACCATACAGTTTTCTTCAGTTTTTTACCAAGCCCTTACCAGTTGAAGCATTTTCTTTGTGGTCATGTGGCCTCTATGATCTCTATACAGATTCAAAAGCATAATAACAACCAAGCAACAATCTTAGCTCACAGTTTTTCCACATCCCCCAAATCACGCAGTTCTCTCATTGCAACAACTGCTTTACAGGATACTAATTACTGTGGTGAGTGTGTGTTGGAGTTGTAAACTAGCTATATTCAAGGATGTGGCTACCCAAGGAAAGATACTGACTAGTGGAAACAGTCCTCAAGGCTACACTTCAACCACCCTCATTGCTCTCAGCCAACCCTATGGAACGACTTCTCTCTTAGTTGTGCTCCCAGAGCTGGACATCATAATCTAGCAAATCTTCACCACTGGACATGTATGTCAGTGAGCTTCGTATGTTGCGATATGCTCCAGGCTCACAGAATTCAATGTCATCAAACCCCATATCAAAAGATGGACAGTACAACAACCCCTGTGCTTCTGAAGGAAATGCAACACAGTCAGGAAACAACCACTGATCAACAACATGAGAAGGATCATCACTTGCTGTACCCAAGTTCATTGAGGAGGAGTTGCCAACAACCTTAGAGGTAACTTCTTCCACTTCACCCTCCTGATTTTCTTCAAGAAGAAAGTCCAAAAACTCCTGGTACTCAAGGTCATCACACTCATCCAGATTGCTGAAATCTCCAAGGCCAGTATTATTAGAGCTGATTGATGTCATAATGGGAGGAATGGAGTCAAAACCGATAGATGGTGTCACTGAATTGCGCAAGCCTCTGTCGACATCTTCAACAGAAGTGACTGGTTGTTGTTGTCTCTCCTTTGCCTTGCGGGCTTCAACATCCTTCTTGACAGCAGCTTTTGCTCGTCTCTTCACATCCAGATTGAACTGTTTATCCCTAATTTCTTTGGAGATTGTTGAAAATGGCCGAGGAAGGGGTCCTTGGGCCCTGAAGATGGCAGGGGAGTCTCGGAAGTAGAATTGCCCGTTCTCCTGACCTGTGTAGAACCTGGCAGCATCAATTGCTCTCTTTCCTTGCTCCAGATCGGGATATGTGCCCACCCACAGCTTCCATTTAAACTTGGAGGGTCGATGTTCAACCACAAACTTTTTAAGTTTTTCGCGGAATCGAACCCCACCAACAAGCCCAGTAACCTCTTCAGAATTTTGCAGTTCGCTGCATCATCCACCCACATGCATATATGAAGCACAGATGAGTACCAGCTATGTTGTATGAATAGCTGGTGCAAATAAATAGAGTGAAAAAGGAAACTTTCAACTTGAGACAACACATGGGTAGAAAGGACTTCACACGAAAGAGAGGGATGACATTGCAGCACCTGTGGTTACTGGGTGTGTCAATCAAGGGTTTCAGAGTGCTTGCAGCAGGACTGGCCTTCAATCCTGTCGATGCACCCAGGACCTCCAGCGAGGGCTGTGGAGTAGTCATCTTGCGATCATCCTTTGCCTGCCCCAGGCCCATATTACGGCATCTCTTGCCGTCTACGAACTCCAGCTGGGAGTGACGCTTCTTACCCAGGACACTGATGCCTCCTGATTCTACTGAGGCTGCTCCTGCTCCTCCATGGCTGTTGTTACAGAAGAGGAGGCTGCCTGTGTCCAAACACTGTGGGAAAAGGTCACTTATATTCTCACAAATCTCTTGTGACAGAGCTTTCGGATACTCTGGCATCCTATACCAATCAACACTATCTTCACCACTGTCTTCAACCCCTCCCTTCCCTTCCCCTTCCCACCCCAACACTAACACACCCACACACACACACACACAACCCAAAACACAAAACCCTTTACACCCCTGGCGTCTCCTCTTCCCCCACTCTCCAAAACACCCAAATTGTTTACAATTGTGTGATCTCCTCTCCGATACCTCCCCTCTTCAATACCACTCCACCACCCCCAACAAACTCCAGACTTATGAAATTTACATCAACCCAGTTAGATAATGGTATATAAAATTTCAAAAACAAAACCTCGAGGACAGCAAGCTCTCTCCCTCCTAAGTGTGAAAGTTGAATCCAAAATACCAATTTCCAAAACAAATTCTCCTCAAGGACAGAAAAGGTCTCTCTCCCTCGTACTTAGTGTGAAAGTTCGATCCAAAAGAGGTGTACCATCGTCAGGGCAATAGCCACACAACCCTAGAACAGGACAAATTGCAATTTCCATGTAATGTTATACCGACGATAGTAATAGTTTTCTCTTCTTCTCTTTTCAACACTTGTATTTCAAAGAGTTGCCATGTAGCATATGTGGCATCTGACATCACAAATCTTTCATCTAAGTTATCGGACGTTGGAACTGCTATTTTTTCCGGTGAGGAAATCAGCAGTGTTGGGCGGGTATGAGAAAAAAGTGAGAACCGGACAGGGTTTCAAATCGGTTCTCATTTTGAATCTCTCAGGGTATCACATTGAGTGATGCCCTTTATGAAACCCGGCTGCAGGGTTTCATATAATGTGAGAACTGGGTCTTTGAAACCCTGATCAAATATGTATTTTAATTTTATTGAAACCCTGGCAGGGTATTAAAAAAATCAAGGTCAGGGTTTCAAAGTTTAGAATTAATTAGGGTGTTAATAGGTCAGTAGGGTTTAGTCTTTAGTCAGTTTACTCATTTAGTCAATGTTTAGTTAATAGTTAATTTAAGGTTTAGTTAGGTTTAAGGTTTAGCAAGCAAGCAGCATCACTTGTTACTTCCTATAAAGCAAGTGCCTCAAAGCTGCTTACTCATTGTGTGAGATTGTCTTGCTCTCATGCATTTTATTTTCTTTCTTGCTTATCTTAATGTGCTTGATTAGTTAATTTGCTAGTGTTACTTTGTGTTCCTTTTGCTCAAGCTTCGTTCCTATTACTCTTCTCTGCTATTCCATTCCTCTTGCTCGACCTATTGCACTTGCTCCTCTTGTTCGACTTGTTGTTCCTCTTCCTCAACTTGCTACTCTTCTTGTTTGACCTGCTATTCTGCTCCTCTTGCTCAACATGTTTCACTTCTCTTGCTCGACATGTTGCTCCATTCCTCTTGCTTAATCAATTGCGCTCTTCTATTCGACCTTCTACTCCGCTCCTTTTGTTCGACTTGTTGCTCCTCTTGTTCAACTTGTTGCTCCTCTTGCTCGACTTGTTACTCTGCTCCTTTTACTCAACTTGTTGCCCCGTTCCTCTTGTTCAACCTGTTCTACTCCTCTTGCTTGACTTGCTCTATTCCTCTTGTTTGACTTCTTTGTTTAAGTACCTCTCTATTACTCCCATGATTTTGCTATTCCACTCCTTTTGTTCAACCTCTTTGCTCAAGTACCTCTCTACTACGCCCATGATTTTGCTACTCTTTACTCTTTTTGCTTGACCTTACTACTTTATTCCTCTTGTTTCAAATTGGTACTCCCTCCCCATTTTCTTTTTTGCAGGTGTGGAATGTGGACGAGTTGTCCAAATTCAAGTTTTTCAAGCCAAACTTGGAAGGTGAGAATTTTTGTGTTCAATTTTTGTTTGTTGAGTTTTTTTAATTATCCATGTTTTTGGGAAATGGTGGTTGATAATGTGTTTGTTTTTTTGTGCAGGAATATTTGGACATTGTACATTTAATTATACACATTGCATTTCATTTGCACAATTGCATTGTGTGTCGCAACCCCACTTTGGCAAAATGTGGGGGTGAAGCCCAACACTCCCAAAGTTAGGGATTTGGAGTCCTCCGGGACTCCCGAATGTTTAGAGTTCGACAGCAAGGCCCAAAGCACCTCGCATTGGGGTGTTCTTGGTGTCATTGGAAAGGTCTTGAAACGTAGATATCGAAAATGGCCTCGCATTGGCCATTCGGACATCTGTAGCCCAAGTTATAGGCAAAAGAAGGGCCGGGAGTCAAATTGACAGTTTGACTCCCGACCACTAAAAGTCAGGAATCAACCCTTTCCCGACGTCGCCTTAGGGAGTGCGACATGGCGTTGAAAAGATCTTGACGAGGGCTACAACTTTGGTTTAGACCTCGTTGCGATTAGACTCCACAGTCGGGAGTTATGGCCGTTCAAAGTTCCGGGAGTCCAACCGGGACAATTTCGGGACTCCATTTCGGGAGTCCCAACAAAATGTGCCATTTGGATGTAGCCTCGGCGACGAGTTGCAGAGAATACTATAGGGAGTAAGGTGGTGGCTTACTCCCGAGTCCGGGCCGTGGTGAATCTTGTGTGTCCAAGTGCCCGTGGCAAGTCCCAACACCCAAGGGTGTCCCGAATGCTAAACTAACCTCTTGTGGTTGGTTTTTGGATGCAGATTCACACGAGCTAAACTAGTCCCTCGTCCTAGTCTAATCCATGGGCTCCCAACTCGACCCTCTACCCCTTTTTAGAGTTGGAAGCCGAGAGCATGCCGCTAAGTCACAATTTCCGCAACTTGACTTTGTGAAACCCTCAAGTGGGTTTCGCCCTGTGACTTAGGAGTGCGTCATTGTGTATTTTTTGAGCACATTGCATTTTATTTTTCTTTCAATTGTTTATAAATGTTTAGGTTGATTTTCATAATTTGGCAAAATATTATTTTGGCAAAAAAAAAACTTATTTATAATTTCTCCTTTAAAAAAGATAATATTATGGTAGAAAATAATGGGGGAATCTACTCAAAATGAAATTTTAATTTTGATTGAAGAAATTTTTTAAAATGAAAATGAAATGTACACTAAAAAAGATGTGGAAAAAGGAAAATGTGAAAATGTGCGAATAGAAAATAACATAATTGAAGAAAATAGGGAACAAATAATGAAAAAAAAATTGCAAAAATTATATGTCCAAAGAAAATTTTGCAGAGGGCATAATAAAAATTCTATATGTTGGGCATTTTATTGTGTGAATGATGGGAAAGAAGTGGAAGCTACATCCCATCAAGTCATGAGATGTATTTTATGTTATGATAGTGTAATAAATATTTTTAATGCAAGAACTAAAAAAAGAAAATGATTAATAACTTATTGTAAAACTTATGGTATAATTATTCTTAAAAAACATGTAGATGTAGATCATTCTATAATTGTGAAAAAAAATGAAGAAAAAATTAACAATCAAATAATAATAACTATTGAATAATAACCTACAAAGAAAAGGCCAAATGTTCCAACAATTGCAATATCTTCTTTTGCTATAAAAAACCTTTCAATAAGGATGATGTGCAACAAAAAGATTTTTTGCAAGACCTTGGCCTTTTGATTATGAAAAATAATTTACCATTGTAGTTTGTTGAAAGTGTATGGTTTAAGCGTTTAATATTACATTTGTCTCCTAGAATTGTGTGTCCCCTCTAAAGAACAATTTTCTCACGAAATATTACCTAATTTAGTGGAGAAAATGAAACAAATATATGTTTTGCCAAAATTAACAAATTGTATTTCTATAACAACAAGCTTTGATTTGTGGATGTCAAAGCGTGTGCATGAAATATTTACTCTTGTTAAACTTTTTGGGATGTGATTGGTAACCCAAACAAGTAACTATTGGTTTATTTGAGGCAACAAAAATTACTAAGCAAACATTAACTAACAATTTGACAAAATTGTTTGACCAATATGGGTTAAGAAACAAAATCATTGCCTACGTTAAAGATGAGGGCTCAAATTTAAATACTATGACAATTGCTTTAAAATCTATTGTAAAATGTGAAATCTTTCATTTAGATGAAAGTTTTCAAGGTGCTTGTTTTGGCCATGTTTTTTCTAAAGCATGCCAATATGTTACTACTAATGAAAAAGTTTGCAAGAATCTCAAGTTTGTTTCAATCAAATCTACCAGTTAGATTTGCAAAGGTGTATAACTTGGCCTAAAAAATATGGAAAGGGTAAATAAGAGTGGAACAAAGCTTGTTTAGATTTTAACTTGCCTCTAAGAAAATTAAACATTCTAATGAAAACAAGGTGCTTATTTAATCTATTATAATTTTTTTCCAAAATTATTGTTTTTCCTGTTTCTTATTTAATGTTCTAATTAGATCTTCTAACATTGGATTTAAAATTTGTTTGTAGATTTTCTAGCAAAATCATTATGTTTCAAGAAGCCTTATAGTTCAAGGATGTTATTATTATTTGTTATAATAGGCATAATATTATCAAAATAAGTGGAAAAGTTCTTCTTCTTCTTATTTGGCACATCTCTAAAATAATTATGGACTCCTTATTTCATGTTGTGACTGCCTGTGTTCTGAACCAATCTAAAAACCATTGGTTACTTTCTGATGCATTACATTCTACCATTATTATGTGCTTAAAATTCAAGGAAGATATTATAAACCCATTTTCCCTAGTAAATTTGATTAATGATGATTTTGGGATAGCTTTTGAGTTATCTTTCTTTGCTTCTGACATCAGAAAAGAAGTCTATAATGTTTTGGATTTTTTTTTCTTTTAAAAAAAATTTGAAGAAAGAAAAACTCACAACATGTTGTCTTTGATGCTAAACCCTAGATTCAAAGGCCTTTGTCTAGTATTTTCTTTTGTTGGGCGAAAGGAAGGTGTAAGTATTGTGGATCACTATGATAGGAAAATTTTATTTCCTATGCTTTTGAAGTGTTATCATCATTTGCATCCATTGATAGAATTTGTTGGATGTGTAGATCAAACAAATGATGAAGATTTTAATTTGTATATTTTTCAGCAAACTACATCCGCAAGTGAACCATCAAAGGAATTTGTCACTAGGGAACTATTGATTTTCAAATGTTACCAAGTGGATCCCAAAGACATCAAGTGTCTTCTTCAATGGTGGGGAAAACATGAAGTTATGTTTCCTACAGTTGGTTTTTGGCTTATGAAATCTTAAGCATTATAAGGTCACAAATTGAAATAGAAAGAATTTTTTCTTTAGTGGGCATACTTACAAATCTCAAGAGATGTTGTTTGCAATCAAAAAAAAAAAAAAAATTGATTTTTGTGAGCAAAAATTGACCAAGTGATCTTAGAAATGGATGTAAACCACCTTCCAATTTAGTAGAGTTAATTCAAACAGATTTAGGTTTTGAAGAGGAGTTAGAAGAATTTGAAGGTTCATTTGAATGAGATGAAATAGTGGACATATAAAATGTTGAATTTTTTTTAGAATTATCATTTTTTTGTGCAAGTTTGTTATTTTTGAGATAATAAAATTTCTAATAAATGGTATGTGAAAACCAGCTTTGAAAATTGACTGGTATCACATGTTGGAGAACTGGCACTTTGAAACCCGGGCAAAATTATTTTTTGCAAATTTTTGAAACCCTGCCCGGGTCTTGAAAATTTGAAAATAAAATTGAAAAAAAGAACCGGGTCAGGTTTAAACAGTCGCATACCCGGACCTGGCCGTTATCATAAAAACTAGAGACCCGCCCAACACTGGAAATCACCTTGAAATTCTGCAGGCTGTCTTTTATCCTGCCTTTATCTTCACCTGTTGATAGCTCCTAGAAGCTTGAAAACTACCCACTGCCGTGCAAGTCCCATTTTTTTCTTAAAATTTTTTTTTCAATTTTGTGATGTAGCCAAAGTGGTGATCATTCAGAAGCTAAATTTAACCAAATTTGGCTTTAAGCTAGATTTGAAAGTTATATATATTATAGATCCATCTACATTTGGCTACCTCCTGAAAATTATCATAAAATTCTGGTGATTTGGGGGAAAAAAAATCTCGAAACCTGATAAATTTGAGCCCTTTCTTCCATGAGAAATCCTTTGTATAGGTCAAAATCATATTTGCCAGGACAAAATTTGGCAAAAACCGGCCTCCAACAACAAGCCTAAATAATGCCCATTCTGGAGCCAATGTTAATTCAGTATCCTAAAATTTGTGGACCGCTGGAAAGTGTAGACTCTGGAGTAGTGAGAAGTTACCCTTTCACTAGAAAATCACTTACTCCCCCAAGTGAATCAAACCTATTGAATATGAAAATTTACTATGCTACAGCAGACCAGTGCATCATAGTAAAGGGCAGGTAAGCCCCCCACCAACC
>Ga0209611_10003079_pt1 | contig 29194 bp, 22 predicted proteins | sample S1TSphgellanicum_3_FD_187693 | JGI IMG/M metagenome (GOLD analysis project Ga0209611, IMG submission 187693) | Host-associated microbial communities from peat moss isolated from Minnesota, USA - S1T2_Fc - Sphagnum magellanicum MG (SPAdes) (version 2) | ecosystem: Host-associated > Plants > Peat...
TATCCATTGGCCATTACTAATTAGGCTTTGTTTCCATTTTTTCATATTTTGGAAAATTCGCTATTCAGTGTTTTTTTTTTCTTTTTTTCTTTTTTTTGGGCAATAAGAATTTGTGATGTAGCCACCAAAATGGTTATTGATCACCTAAGAAAAAGAATTTAGTCAAATTTTGGCTATAAGACACATTTTTAAAGTGCAAATAATGGTATATAAGGATCCTTTTATACTCTTGGCTAGCTAGGTACTGGAACCTAGGTTTTTTTTTTTTTTTAAACCTAGAATTCTGGGAGTTTTTTTTTTTTTTTTTTTCAAAATCTGGGGTATTTGGGCCCTTTTTTTTTAATGAAATATCATTTTGTATAGGTTTAAATCAGTTTGTTCAGGTCGAAAATTGATGGAAATTCACCAAAAATAATAGGCCATTCCCAAGGTGGGTCAGAATTGACCCTTATGCATAACACATCAGGTAAAATCAAAAAAATTAATTAGTTTCATTGGTTGCCAATGGTGTTTTTTAGACAAGGAAATTGATAACATGAAGTTTTAAAGTTTTTGAAAAAAAATTTTTTTTTGATACCTTGCATGGTGCCCACAAACAAAAAAACAAAAAATAAATAAATAAATAAAATAAAATCTAGCTAACAAAAACTAGCTAGCATGGATTTATGCCAACACATGACTAAACTAGTGTTCACTACATATATTGAAAATTCTAGATATTAACATAAATATGCATAAAACCATACCCTAATTTTGATCCTTTTTCCATATCTAGTGCTATGGGTAAATGGCATGGTGGTTATGTGTAAATAACCTTATATGTATGTACATCCATCCTTAGTGACCACCCAAAATATGCATATCCTTTGTACAACTTTCATGGGCTCCTAAAAATGTATCAAATATGGCTATAGAGTAGTTAGGGTTTAAGGTTTCCCAAGCTTCTCCATTACAAACAACAAGCTTCCTATCACATTACATTTTACTTTGTCAAAGAGGATTTTGGGTGCCCACAAACACCCAAAGCACTTTTGAGCTTTGCATTTCAATTTGAAGGCTAAAGTTTTACAATTTGTGTGGAAGGGAGGAGGTATAAGCATTTCAGTTTGAGGCTAAGGTTTGAGAATTTGAGCTTTTGTGAAAGGCAAATGAGAGATCTAAGGTCTAAGCTTTATACACAATGGTTGTAGAAAATATAATGCCTTCATTGTTACAAGCATCAATGGGGTTGATGAATCATTTGTGTTTGAATATGTGACCACAAACATGACCAGCAACATATTAGACATGGAGAGAGTGTGTTTACAATTAGACAACTCAATGAAAGTCGAAACATTGCAACTCGTAGCCACACAAGCTCAAGCTATGTTTTGGAAACCACACAATGGAGCTTCCATTGTTAGGGGTTTTTTTTTATGAATAATTATTTGCATGTTAATATTGTAAACCCACAAATGTTAAGACGTTGTGGGTTTTTTTTTTTTTTTTTTTTAAATTTTTAAAGCACATATTGGAGAAAGCATCCAATAATGTTTTGTCCCAAAAATCAATTTTGAAAAAAAAACCTTATCAAGTATACGAAGACTAATGGGAATGCATGTTGATTGTGCGTACTCAAGGTTGCTTGTTGAGAGAAAGTGATAATAATTAAAAGGTTGCACAAGTATTCAAATTTACCCATTCAACTCTTTTTTTCTTTTCTGTTTAGCAACCAAATGATTTCATTTTGCTTTTTTGTTTCTTTTTTGCTATCATTATAAGCACTTTGTTTATGGTTTCTACTAGTGCTAGTATTTAAAAGAGGGCTTTAGAAGGACTTGATTTATAGGAGTTGAATATGGGTTTAAATATGATATTTGACCAACATTGGTCTAAACTTGTTTATAAATTTACTTGTAAAGCCAACCATATTTTTGTGGTATCTATCAATAACTAGGACCAATTTATTTGTCTTTGGATGGTAGCAACAAGGACTTAGATTCATAGAAATTGGCAAGTATTGATTAATGGGATTTCTTTTTTTTTTGGGGGGTGAATTTTATAGTAAAATTTCTAAATTTTTTGGAAATTTTTAAGATGTTGCTTTGTTAGTCCTCTTGGAAGAGATACTTTGATTCCCTATTGTTGTCCCTCTTTGAAACTCTAATGTTCCTTTATGTGTCTTCAAGGTCATTGATTAATGGCAATATTTGCTTCAATATTTTTCTCACCACATTTGGTAGTAGAATATTGTTCTAGATTCAAATTGGGTTCATTAACCTTTGATGCTTAGATCTTTACTTTTAGGTTTTGTTCTATTCTTGTAGAAATTATTTATTTTATTTAAAAAGTTGTATTGTCAATTAAAAAATTATCATCTTTTTCCAAAGGTCAAATTTTATTAACTTGAGTAAGAAGCTTGCAAAAGCAAAGTACCATTGCTGCATGCAAACCTAATATATGAATAAAAGGGCTTATCATTTGTGGGAAAAAGTGCTTTTGTCATGCAAAGCTTTGGTGTGTTTTTTATTCATACATTTTGAAGGTGAAATTTTTTGAAGTTCATACATTTTTTTGACCCTTAACCATGGTTATAAACGATCAAGGAACTGGGTCAAGAAACCTACCCTAAACCGTCATTTCTTGACAAAATCAAAGAACCACCCAACAACACGGGCAATTCCAAAATATGTGTGGAAATGTGAATTTCACTCACAATGAAAAAACATTCACAACATTTGTACATCATCAACCCTAAACCATTCCCAAGTTTATGCACACCATAGTTCATGCTGCATTTGCCACCCATCAAGGACTGTACTGAAGCTGGCTGACAAACTTGACTCCAAGATCATATGAGACAAGCAAAATCAAGGGGACCGTACCTAAGGGTTTTATAATGCTTCCAAACTACTTCTTCTCAATGGGCACCCAATCTTCATTGGTACCCAACACTCGGAAGTGCACAATGAACACGAACCACAAATGACCTCCAACAAACCAAAAGGTAGATGATGCATTGTTAATGTTTTTACAAATTGGATGAAAATTTCTCTATCCATTACCCATCCCATGTTTTGAAATGTTTTTGACATTCATTTATGCAACCTAGGTATGATGTACGGTGGGATGGATGAAATGGGTGTTGGAGCCCATCAAAAGAGCTCATCACAAGAATTTTGTGATGCACCCAAAAACATGGATCATAATAGGATGATGGCCACAAAGATTTATTCAAAATATTTGAAGTTTGCGGTTGCCTTTGCAAAGTGAAGGAATCCACAATGACATAAACTTACAGCTCTAAACCTTAAATCCTTAAACTACTGCCCATCACCATTTTTGGCTTGGGGGCAATGGACCAATGACCGTTCTTAAGAAGGTGAGTACCTATTTACAACTTACCTATTTGCAAACCCTATTATTTACAGCTATTGGTAACTTGTACCTAGGGTTAGGGTTACCTATAGTTACAACCCTAAACCCAATTTATAGCTATTGGTAACTTGTACTTAGGGTTAGGGTTACCTATAGTTACAACCCTAAACCCAATTTATAGCTATTTGTAACTTGTACTTAGGGTTAGGGTTACCTATAGTTACAACCCTAAACCCAATTTATAGCTATTGGTAACTTGTACTTAGGGTTAGGGTTACCTATAGTTACAACCCTAAACCCAATTTATAGCTATTTGTAACTAGTACGTAGGGTTAGGGTTACCTATAATTACAACCCTAAACCCAATTTATGCCTAGGTATAAAACTTACCCAAGGTGATTTACCTATTATCATTCACCTGCAGCCCTTTGTATTACTACTTCATAGTGTCATACTTATCGGAATGCTTCAATCAGTTATGTTAGTTGGTCTTGCATTCATACAGAGTTTGAAAATAATTCACTTGCACACACACACACACACACAGCATACCCTAGTGTGATACTTACTTTGAATCATTGAATGAGATATCAATGTTGGTCTTGCATTTTTTGCAGGTAAAATGATTATCATTCACTCGCACGTCTTCCAGTCCTTGGAGTAGGATACTTACTTACCTGAATGAATCATTCCTTGAGTAACTCAACTCGTCAACAAGTGGGTGAAGAAGGCCAGGTCCGAAGTGACCTAGGTATGTTGTTATGATTTTATGGTATGGGAACGAGGGCAGAGTTCCCATGCCCTTAAAGAACACATAACCCTCGATGTGATCTGCCCTTTGAAATGATCAATCCTGGACGGTTCTCTTTAATGTAGTAGGCTTAAAGGAAAGAGCTGTTCTCTTTCGAATTTGCAAGCCTCCGAGTCACCTTACTACTGATTTGTAAGCTGTCTCGGGAGCTAATAAGAGGAAGATTATATACTATGTAAGCTACCATGGGAGAATTCTGACAAATTAATTGTACATGATATGGATTTAAAAGCGAGAATCTGACTTTCTCTTGTACAAGTGTGCTCCCCTTAAACTAATGATATAGTTTTGGACACCACCCATGTTTGGAAACTTGATATGTAGCTTGCTTTGTAATAATACAAATTAGGTCAAGAATCAACAAGAGACTCTCTCTCTCCCCCATTAAAGTATATTCAACTTGGTCCCTCACAAGAGAGTTGAGTTTGTCCTCCTACAATTCACTCCAAAAATTTTGCTGGTTTCAATGGAATGTGAGGTTTTCATTTGCCTCAGGCAGGCATTCCGGTTTTTTGAAGCACTCCCAAACATCAAGGCAATACATACCATACATACATACATATATACATACAAATGGGTGGGTAAACATGTTCTCCAATTACAATGGAAAAAAGCAGAGCAGGTCTTTGTGGTGTAGCCTACTATAAGAAATTTGATTGAAGAAAAAATTGTTGGAGTGGAGAAGTATTGAATCCAATGGGTTTCAAGTTTCAACTCTAAAAAACCCTAATTATTGGTAACTTGAAGATTTATGGTAAGCTTAAATCTATTATATTTTAACACTACTTGAGGGGTTGACAATTTGTAGAGGGAGAAAGTGTGTGTGTGTGTGTGAGGGAGGGGGGGATTTGAAACATCAAGTTGCATTGTACACTTATGGTGTCCAAACCATTCAAAATTTGAAGTCTGTTCCCAAGCAAGCTCTCACCACACATCAACACACACACACACACACTTCAAACTCCAAACTGACAGTCCTTTCATCTGAACTGAAAAGGGTTTGAAGTTTTGAAGCTAACCAAAAAAAGGACTGTCAGAGACAAAAGATCAAAATTTGCTGATCTCTTCTACTGATTCTCTGACAAATGACCAAAAAAAAATTTCAAAAACTTCTTCTAGTTGCACCTAGACTTCTATATAACATTGGGTGCAGTTGAAGAGTGGACCATATTATGCATATTCCAAAGCATCAAAAGAAAAGAGTGAAGTCGAGACACGAAGGAGATGATAACAAACATTTGGGTGCATTTGAAGAGTGGGGCCATATGCATACTCCAAAGCATCAAAACAAAAGAGTGAAGAAAAGAGAGTTGAGACACAAATGAGATAAACAACAACAAAAGACCAAAAGAATGTGGATAGACAAACCCCCCATGGGCCTAGACAAACAAACCCAATCTCCTCTCCCATATGACATTAGGTGTTAGGGTAAAGTCTCGGGTGGGGTCATGCCCTAAAAAATTAAGGGGGGCCTACAACAAGATGGGACTCGGGAGTTGAGTCTAGCCCTCACCCATGGGCTGGCTTTACCCAATCATAATGCACAAGTTGAACAACATCATCAACTTTAACATACCTAACTTATGAGGGGTAGGGAAAGGGAGGGTTCTTACACCTACTCCTCACGAGTGTCGGAGGGATCTCTTCTTAGGTGTATAAGAGATCCCTCCGACACTCTTGAGGGAGTAGACAAGAGGAGAGATCCCTCATTCTTTTTACCACGAATATTCATACATAGAAGGTGCCCCCCCCCCCCCCCCCCCCCCTCCCCCAAATAGATCACCTAGCCTTTTATTCCAACTCACAAAGTGGTTCACATGTAAGTTCACAATTACAAACCCCACAAATCCAATAGCCCTCCTCCCACAAGCACTTTGATTATTTTCCCACTAATACCATTTTTAAAATAATTATTATTTATTTTTTCTTTTTCTTTTTCTACCTATTGTAAACTAAATTTAACCTTCCTCACCTAACGTGACTTGGCCTTACCAAGTGTGCATGAACAAGTGTCGAAACCTTTGGTATTTACCATTTACCTCTTTTGACGCATTTCTTGAGCAACTCACACCAATCCATGATACAACAACTTGAGAATCAATAGCATAGATTTTGATATCACCAAAAAGCTTCTTGACGAGAGATGGTGTGCATATTTGTCATTTCAAAAAAATTAGACCAACAAACAAAAAACTTATTGAGTTCATGGAGATTTTCAATCCCTAGAAACTAACCCAATAATTGGTTTCCAAAAGAACTCTGAAAGTTAACCCCACTTTGACCAGAATAGTCTAGGGATGGGTGACCTTATAAGAGGTGGGTCTATAATGGTTCAGGGGCCCAGTAGTTTGAGTTAGATAATATTGCACTTGAAAGGATTATGTGTGTAGAGAGATGATAGATAAGAACCATCCATCCAATGGATGATTTTTGGCTTCTATTTTTATTTAGATATATTTATCTTTCAATATTAAATTGGTTCAATTTTTGCATGTGTGTGCACTTGCAGCATTCAAAGTAGGCTAAAGGCATTAATAAATTTCTGATTTTCCATTGATTGTCATAGTTGTGACATTTTTATGTTGAGGTAGGCTACTTCAAATTAATTATAGCATAAGTTTAATATGTCATATGGCAAATTCTCAAAGTAGAGTTAGCCTTCATTTATGTCCCAAAGTCTAATAATGTTCACACTTAACAACCCCCTCTTCATTGGTGACTCATAACACTTTAAGACATTTGCAAGATTGCTTAGTTTGTAAATAAGCCCAAAAACAATTGTGTGAAAATTGAATTGTGGCAAAATTAAATTCTTTGAAATAATTTGCTATATTTAGACCTTTTTGGCATGATTCATTAGCCAGGATTCTATCTCAGGCTGAAACAAGTAGCCAAAAAATTAGGGGGGATCCTTCAAAATTTTAACTCTCAAACGTTGAAATAGCCCAAATTTGGCTTAATCTTCTTAGGGTTGATCACAACCCATGCCACAACAGAAATTTGAAAAAACAAACCGCAGTTGTAACATGTTAACACTTATGTTTTTATTTACTTACTTCAAATTTTAGGCAAAAAAAAAAAAATTTTAAATAGGCAATGAGTAAAAGTCAAATAGCTTCACTTTAAATGTGCCAAAAACAGTAGATAATTATAATGAAGAAGATCTCAAATAATAAAGAAATTCATCATAAAACATGGGTACTTTAAAGATTAGTATGTGACACACTCTAATAAGCCTTTAAGTTAATGAATGATAACTATTTATTAGACCTAGATGAAAGAGGTGGATGAATCATCCACTTCTCTTCAAATATTTAAAGGGTTATTATGAGTGAGGCATTACGGACATTCTTCATTCTCATTTGTTCATGTTCTATGGATGAAATCCATAGTTTTAAGAGGATATGGGAGCCAACATTTGGGGGCAAGGAGTGTGATGATACTGTTCCATAAAAGGGTGCGATCAGATAATGGAAATCGATTGATTATTCAACCAAAATTTACATAGCCTAGACAAAATTCATCCAAAATTGGTCCAAGATTTGACAAGGATCAAATTGGCCTAGATGAAATCCATCCATAACCAACTTAGTTAAAATAAAATCAGACATGATCGACTTCTTTAGGCTTTAGATGAAATCAAGCCAAAATCAAATTCCCAGAAACAAAATTGAAACAAATTTGTTGAAAAATGAACTGAGATCTGACCGACATTAATACCTTGATGGTTTTGGTAGTAATGTATCAAATAATTAATATATTTTGCGAATTTTAATTTGGCAGTTTAGTTTGATTTTGTAAATTTCAACAATTATAAAATAAATATAATAAAACTATCTCCATTGCCAAAAGTTTTTAGTTGTTTTTTTTATTGGACTATTCGCACAAATTTGTATTATACTAGAGAGGTGATAAATGTTTGAGTTTGACCATAAATTTTGAATTATAGGCATAATAAGCTAATTTATTTTTAAATTCAACCAAATTAAAATAATATAATTTTTGCCAAAGCCGCCAAAGTACTACAATAGGTAAAACTCTAGCCAAGATGAACTTGGTCTACTCAAAATTCATTTGAAACCAATCCAAAAATGGACTAAGATCCCACCAAAGAATTGATTAGGATTTTCAATTGTGGATACAAAATTTGAAAAAGTTGAACCAATTACATGGGCTTGCACAAAGGACGACTAAAACACTTCAATATTTGATTATTTAATCCCAACTGTATTCACATCTTTCATCTAATTTCATCCATAACCCTCCTTGGAATTCTTTTTTTTTTTTTTCAAGAATTTCAAGTGTATGCACTTGGGAGTAACAAAACTTACAATGAAGTAAACCTAAGAGAGTTCTACTTGTGAAAATATTCATGAAAAAGGAAGGAAAAAAAAAAGGCTTACAAGGACTTGGCAAGGTTTTGAAGGGTGTGTGATGAATTTTCTTGAGTGTATAAGCCTACATGAATATCAAGCCTTCCTTACACTCGTGTGTGTGTGTGTGTGGGTGATTGTAATTCAAGGTATGAAACGATGTTGTGTGGTTCTTGACATTTATGAAGAACTCTGGTTCCAATTCCAAAAAAATCAACTGGAATTGTCTTGGTTTGGGTTCCATACGAATGGAATGTGGATGCTGGATTGGATCTGGTTTTATGCCGAATTTAAGTTCTGGTTCCAGTTTTGAAAATCAGTTCCGATTTGCTCAAATTCAGTTTGTACAAATCAAAACTGAAATGGCCACAATTCTTTGCTCACCAAAGTGGGTACCCACCCAACTCTATAGTACCAAAGTCTCACACTCTTTGAGCAATGTGTGTTTGGGTGAAGTTTTATTTTGTTTAGTTTACCTTGTGTTAGAACGGCATTACATAAAGGAAATTTACCCGTATAATTGTAGATGTACAAAACCACCACTAAACTTTTGGAGGGCTTATTTTCACTTTGGGGCAATTGGCTTGTAGGCCCCTCCTAGAGCGAAGTGGAACTTGTACATTAACCTATTGTCATGAGATTATTTTGGGGTGTTGAGAACAATTCACCCCATCTTATGGAGGTGAGCTCTAGGTGAAAATATTGAAAGATGAGGGTTGTCAAGCACCACATTAATGACATGAAACATGTGGTAAGGGTCAAAAATTGTATTGTCTTCTCTTGCATCCCTATAAGATTAAGTCACTTTTTGTGATCGAGTTTTCTTGCTAGTTGTGTTGTTTTGGGCTTCGTTATTTCACAATGAAGAGAAATGTTGCCTGAAAAAGAATACAATTGGTACATTCACAATTGTAATATAGCTATAAAGTGTGAAAGCTCAAAGTTGTGAAACATTTTATTATGATCAGCAACATATCAAAAATAGGATTGATATTGTCTTCCCATTTGGTTAACAATGTAAGCTAAAAGAGTAGGATTTTTGGGCAAGGAATATGGGATGAAATGCCAGACTACTGGGAACAACATGGAGATGAATCCACACGAGAGGAACAACATAAGCAACCATTTGACAAAGCAATAGAGGACGAATTTAAAGATGTTCTTTAAAAGGAATACACAAGTGTAATAGATCTGAAATTTTCTTAAAAATTGAAGTCCCTGCCATTGCTATATTCAGTTTTGAGCAATTTGCACAATCTGAGGTACAATAATTACAAATGGTAACCACACAAAATGTGGCTTGCAAGTTAGAGTCCTTTCCATCGAGGTCATTTCAAACCTAGGTTCAGTTAAAAGTGACCCATAGCTCATCAAAACATAATTCATTTTAGATCCCACATCACCAATATGCTAATACTCCCCCATATATGGATTAAGTTGTGTTAATTAGTGTAAGATCATAACTCATGACATCTTTTGATTAATGGCATGATTGAACCCCTAAATGTCTAGTACCTTTTCGAGGTCAACTAATAATACAATTGATCAATGATTAGAATATGAGAATTTCTTACATGTCCTCACTACTTGATCAAGACATGAAAAATCAGGAAATGACAAGTGAATTAGCCATAATAAGTGTTGCTCATTTGCCCCCTCTCAAATATAACTTGGTGTACAACCCCTGGTTATATTGTCCTTTGCCTGAGTGCGTCATTGTTGTCTTTGGGCAGAAATCCCCCCTCCTCTCACCTTCCCCCTTAGAGTACTCTGAATGGCTCAATTTCACAAGAACTCCACCTGAATTGATATGGACTTCCTTGGTCAACATGACATTTGGAGTCTGGGAGCACATTCCACATGATTAAAAAAAGAATTGTTGAGAAAAAAATGAAAATACTATGCTTGCTGCATCTATTAAAATTTCTGAAAGAAAAGCCAATTTAGCTTGTCAGGCATTTGCAGGTTAAGATCAGTGTTGTGCAATTATTTGAATTTTCAAAGAACCATCGATCCCAGTTTTTTTATATTTCAGAATTAGAGATCATTGATTTTGAGCGATAATTGCGGCACAAGCAAAGGATGGTTTTTATTGTGATTGGTTTTCGACAGACATGTTTTCTTCTCTAGTTATAAAAGTTTTCAAATGTTTACACCCACAAGTGAACAGGTTTTTTCATTGATGTGCCAACATGATTTGGAAAGCGAAGGCCATCAAAGGCCTTTCTCTTTCAGTTTTGCACACATTTTATAGACAGAAGGTGTCAGTGGTATGACAACATGCTCAAGCTGACTCCATTTTGAAACATGCTATTGCAATAGGTGAAGCTCCTTCTTCTAAGTTAGGCATCCTTTCAAAAGGTCCTCCCCTTTCCTTATTTGATATGCTTCTTGCAACAAGAGGGTGCTCAGGAACTTGATGTTCCCCTGGTGGTTCCCCCTCTTAGGAGGTGGTTCTTTTGTCTTTTTGGACATGGGTCTCCTTCCATTTTGTTCCCTGCATTCCCCCCTTTTTTTGGGGTGCTTTGGTTTATTTATGATTGGCAGGGTTTCATCATTTGGGTTCTTTGAAAACATGGGAATCAAAGAACTGCCAGTCTTGGTTATTCCAAAAACCTTAAAGAACCTGCAATTTTCATGAAACAACTGCTGACAGTTTTCAGGTCAGCTATTTGCCTTTTTCAATTTGTGAACAACCATAGTCGTATATGTACTGGAATTGGGTCTTTGATTTTTTAAGAATCATGGTTATGAATTGTAAGAACCGCCCTGATAACCACCGGGGGTCTCTTCCTGTATCTTATAACTGCCCAACATCGGTATAAGATCCTTTGTATTGGCCCCCTCAATGTACATACACGGGCACTTGATTTGAATTATCATCATCTACTTTAAATCCAGCCTTACTTACAAGGCAGTCTATCTAAACAAAGATGTCCTTTTATCTCAATTGTGAGACAAAAGAACTAGAATTTTGGAAATACCCAGAACTGGCCAGTTCTTTGATTGCGATCTTTTTCAATGTCTGCAACCAACGGTTCTTTGGAAAATATCAAAGAACCACACAACACTGGTAAGGACCTGGAAGGGGGGCTGTTTTGGGAACACTCAGGCACAGTGCTTGCAGCATGGCCACTGGCAGAGCTGGAAAATGTCACTTTGTACAATCCATCTTTTCAGGTTCATGAGTGGGGATGAGAGAAACTAAACTGGTGGGGGGCATTCCATCATATAAATCTACATGGTCAGATTTATATGGTATTCTCCTCTGTGATGGCATAGAAGATATCCAGTGGGGGTATGTATTCTTATTTGGGTTTACTTCATCCTAGAATCGTTCAAAGCCAAATTCGGTTTCAATCTTTGAGCTCAGACAAAGCACAATTGTAATGAAAATGAACATGAATTTCAATCCTTCCCCAAAATACAGGACCCTGCAAAGCTGAGACACTGTTAGATATTCAACAATCACAAGAAACCAAGCCCCAACAACAATATCCAATAACTCTCTTTCCATGCAGGAGATTTGCATAATTGGAGCTCTCATGCCTGATTTGGACAGAAGCTCAACAGATAGAGCAAAAAATTGAGCTTTCAGGTACCTTTCCACCCAATGACAGTCTTCTACAACAATGGCAACATTGAGCTTACAGATACCTTTCCACTCCAAGACTTGTCTTCTACAACAAGGGCAACATTCACCATGGATGTGACACAATCCATAGAAGTTGCTACTCATGATTGTTTGACATGCATCATCCAAGAATTGCCTTCGCCAATTGATTGGGAGTTCATTCTTTTGGTTCACTACTCATGACTATACAATGCTTCAGCTATCAGACGCTCTCATTCCTGTTCAGCATATTTCATCTTGCTCTTTGAATTCAAGAGTCCTGTAGCTGCAAAGACCAAGGACATTTGGAGACCTACCTCTGTGAGATGCTAAGTTGCCCACGAGGGCTCATCAGCTGCAATGTGCTGCTCTACATAACTCCCGATGGGCCCGCTGCCCCTCAGTCCCTTCGAACCAGATAAACTTGCACCAGATGAAAGTAAATTTGTCTCCCTCTGCTGTGGTTGTCTGTGCATTCTTGTGTTTGGAGTTTGGGGAATCAGCTACTTGTAAGAAGGCCATATATCTCCTTCAAAATCACCCTTGGTGCGAAACAATCCTGTGTGATAATCAGAAGCAACGGATGAGTTGGGGCTTCCAGTTGTGATGGGCATCAGCTTTGGCTGAGATACAATCATAACTGGTTCTGGTCCCCTCCTCCTGTCCTCTTCAATGAAGCATTTTAGCTCTCTAAGTGAGCGTCCTTCATGATCTCCACCAGTCCATCCCTTCCCTCTCAAACCATTGCTCTCCTTTCTCTCTCCACTCACATAGGGTTTGTTCAAGTCACCATTGTGCCCACCTTCTGAGTCAGAATTCCTTCGTTCAACAAGTGACTGGAAAGCAATTTCAGGGAAACCAGTGTCAAGGTCCTCCTCTGCAAAGGTAGACTTCCCCACATCACTCCAGTACTCTTCTCCATAAGAGTCATTAAGCTCTGTCCGTGACAACTCAATGGAAAGTCTATCTATGTCCTTTACTGGAGCTGTTCTAAGACTTTGAAGTTGGCTGTCTAGGGAACTCCAGAGCCCATTGCTACCACCTCCATTGCCTCGAAATTCCTCTTGCTTATGTTCTTGTGTTTCTGTATTGGTGTACATGTTCATGCCAGCCTCTTTCTCTTTCTTAAGTTTTGCAACTAATACCCACATGCTTGCCAACTCATTTTCCAAGTCTTTCTCTCGCTGCTTCGCTTGGTCCAACTTTTCCTTCAACCCATCTCTTTCTTGTCTATCTGCAAATGTTGAAGCCAATGATGCTTCCTTCTCCTTGGCCAATTCAAGTTCTTTCCTCAACTCATCAACACCTGTTTCAGAGCCAGGCTGCCACCTATCAATGTCATCAAAGAGGAGACCAGTATTGTTGTATTTGCCAGATTTGCTGCCAAGACTCCCACCATTGCTAAAGTTACTCTCCCCTCGAGTCAAATTGTTATGTCCCCCATTAACCCAAGCTGGATTACCTTGCCCATTTTGAAAAATTTCTCCATCCACATGACTCTCATAATTTGTCAGCACTTTGGATCGCCCATTCATGGGCAATGGCTTTACTGCTGCTCGGGCATACGTTTCTCTGGTTCTGACCAGTTCGTCTTGCAGCCTTGTTACATCATTCTGGAGTTTCTGACTCTGACAAGAAATTTCTTGAGCCTGAATCAAGTCGCTTTGAAGTTTAGCATTCTGAAATGAGAGCTTGGTAACTTCTTCTGCTAGGTTCTTGAGTTCAACTGCTGCTTGTGAAGCTAATTCTTTCGCATATGCAGACTCATGTGCCAACTTCTCCTTCTGATTCTGTAGACTATCTTTCTCCTCCACCAACCGAATTTTCTCATGCTTCAGTTTCTCCCTCTCCTGCTTTATCTTCTCCTTCTCTTGCTTCAAGTTGTCTATTTCTGCTGCCTGCAACATGAAAAAAGTTTTACCTTTTCCCTAGAACAGTAGATACACTGACCCAGATTGCTGCTTAGCAGCTCAAGGCCCAATTCATATGGTATCTCTCTGCCCATGTCATAGCCTTGTCCAATAGACAAAAGAAGTGACAGCAATGACAAAAGTGAAGGCAGCAGCTTGAAAGCTTGGAGAACCTTTGAACAAAGAATAGCACAGCAAATGTTTTCAGATAAACAAACAGGAAGGACAACAAAATGAAAAGCCTGGAAACAGAGAAATAATCAACATTTCATGTATCAAATCCAACAAACCTGCAGAAGGACTTGTGCTTGCAAGAGTGTATCAGTCTCTTCAACATCCTTGGATGTTGCATGAGAGGTGTGATCATGGGGGTCACTCTCAGATCCATTCTGTTCCACATATCGAAGTTCTCCAGATAAACCCCCAGTATTTAGCCAACCCCCTATTTCCTCAACATTTTCCACAAGGCTGTTTGTTGATCTGTGGTGATTCCTTTTTACATCCAAAACTGACATCTGAAGCTGCTGTTGAAGGGACTCAATTGTCTCTTTCAGCTCATTGGTCTCTGCAATCTGTACAACAGCCACAGGACATTGATGATGCATGAGTCTCCACATCACCCTTACTCACCTGATGTGTTGTAACTGGTCTCAGAGTTGGGAGTGATGGAGAACTGACCTTAGACTCAAGTTGCTCTTGGAGGATGCGATTGTCTGCACTCTTTATCTGTGAACCAAACAGAATGTCAGGGAAGATGGTGAAAAATGCAAAACCTAGGTTTTGATATTCTCCATCTACTATGAGAGTGGAATCCTGATCTCTATGACACTCACTACACAGGAGGTAAAACATAAAGACACATAATTGCACTTTGACAAGAAAACAGATGTCTACCATGTATCAACCATGCAAACATATATTGAGTTTACCTCAAGATCAAAGGACTTCTCATTGAGTTGGGACATCAGTTTGGACATTTTCTGCATTCACCCACAGCCCAAAGGATGATAAAAGCAGCAAAGAATAGTATTAAAAGAGTAATTGCCTGTTTTGACTAAAGCTGAACTTTATCAAGGTCACCATGAGAAGAAAGCCACCTCTTACCTGTGACATCTCTTGGGGATTTGCAATCAGCTGGGGTATATCTGCCGAATTGATACGCTGCTCAAGCAATCGCATTTGCCGCTTCTTTTCCTGGATTTCTTCTTTTGTTTTGTCTATTTGAACCTGCATGCAGCAGAATCCTTCTCACAACTTATGGTTTGCCTCCTCTCAGCCAACTTTGTATTGCACCACAAACAATCCTACTGATGTGAAATATAGATTAATTGTTGACCATAATCTGACACCTCTTAATAACTTTGGGATAAGTTGGCATTCATCTTCCTTCTCCTAAGAGCACTTCCATGCACTTCCTTGGCACTTGCAAGTTAGTTACCTGTCCCTCTTCTCTCCTACTAGCTCTTAGCGCTTCCCCATTTTTGTTTGTGATCTTTCTTTCCCTCTCAGTCCCTTGTCTACCTGTCACTAGGTAATTGATTTCTTTTGTTCTATTTGGGTTCTTTGTCATAGGTCTGCTGCCTTTCTTCTGAACAATATCCTGGCCTCATTTTCCTTCAACAAACTCTTCCATGTGCTTCATGTATTGCAAGAGAGGGGGAAACTAACTTGGATTTGCAAGTCATCTGGGTTGTTGGCTGCTTGTTCTATCAAGCGCTTCAAAGAACTGGTACAAAAAGCTACCTCCCCAGCCAGCATTTTGATTTGCTCCCTCAGCAAATCAATTTGATCTGCCATTGTTGTACCTGTCTGCATTCCATGTTTCAAGGCCAAGTTCAGGTCAGTTTCAAGCAGACTTGTAATGTGGTAGACCAAACAAGTTTTGCAGCAGATACTTAAGAGACTAAAATCTCAACTGACCCATTACTCAGGGTGCCACAACTGAGATAATTGTCAAAAGCCCTGATGAAACTCTTGAAGGGAGATGCTTGTACCGGGGGTGGCCTTCGGCCACGAACAGTGGCACTGAAGAGATCGCCTGCCTGGGTGGGTTCTGGAAAAGCATCAATGCCAGAGAGCTCTTCAACCCTGCGACTGAAAGATTTTCTTCCAGGGCCTCCTTTAAACTCACCCACTGGCTCATAGGGGACTATTGCCCCTGCATTAGGATTTTCCTCTGTGTCAAAGCTTGCTGAGGGGCTGGAATTCAAGCTCTCCGATTTCTGTGTAAGAGTTGAATATCATCAAAAGGAAATTCAGAAGATTGTGAACAGAAACTCACAAGGACCTAGAAGATGAGAAAAACGCATGATGACTTCTACCATGTGAAAGGTGTGAAAGTACATATATCATTAAAGTATTGAGAAAATCCCCATACTGATGATTTAAGTCAACTTGAATAGGATTGTCAGATGATCTAACAGTAGATTCAAATTTTCAGATGTGACAACATATCACTCAACTCGAAAAAGAGAATGAAAGAAATAACTAACCCTAGAGAAGAAAGAAAAGACTGGGGGGACTTGTCACACACATGTTCAGTCACGTTTTAACAGCAACGTATCTGATAGCGACCAGCTACTGTAATATCCCCACTGACTTTGTGAGGTGAAAGGTGTCTATATATGGCCATGGGTATTACTATGCACAACCATATGCAAAAGTAGGACAAATGTTCATGGTGAATGAGCAGACGAGAAGAAAAAGACCAAGATAGGAGTGGACAACACCCAAAAAAGGAGTAATTGTGTATAGCTCAGGGTCAAATGAACAGTCCCCTTTGCTTCAAACTTCTGGGAAACATCATCAGCCAAAAGGGACTTTCACAATTGGCAATTCCCATTTTCAGCCTGCCTGGGTGTGCTGCTATGTTTCATCCCTCAGATGGAAAATAGCTGCTCTTAAAATTCTTAGGGCCTCAGCAAAATAGCAAAGAAAGGATGAGAGCTCAGGGAGCATATATACAGTAACAGTGCACATGCAAACAGAGAAAACACAAGTAGTCTAGACAGGAGCGAACCCGGATCTTGAACCAAGCTAGCATGCCACGCTTTTTGTTGGATTTTTTTTCTTCTTGAGTGTTATCATCAGTGATACTATAGTCACCCCGGCCTTCTGTGGTTCCCTCATCGGCCAAGCCCTGACATTCCTCCTCATCCTCTTCCAAGATCAAGTCACGCCTTTTATCAGGCAAATAGGCCAACTGCACTTCAAGTGATTTGTAAGATACCGAAGTCCTGAAATGTCTAACCCTCTTTGGGATGAGCCAACTCCACGATAAACCTGTACACTATCATCTGCAGTCCAGAAGCATGACAGTTCGGAAGCACAAACAATGGAGCAGGAATCAAAGCCTAGGTTATAAGGAGAAAGACATGCAAGTACCTCTTCCTCACCAAAGGAGTGTCTCCTTCGGTTATTGGGTTTCTCAGGGATGATTACAGGCGGGATAGTGTTCTTTGTAGAAACCAAAATGAGCTTTGTGAGTCTTTGGATTCTACCCATGAGAGCTGCCTTTGCTTGCTCTTCCTCCTCTAATCGTGACTGCATCTTCACTTGACCAGCCTCTAACTGTGACAACAAAAACCAGACAACATGTGAATGAATCCAGGTTGCACCTTAAAATCCTTGCACATTGTCCAGCGCCACATGTACAGTTCACTAACAACCTAGGTTTCACTGTTGGCATGTGGCATGCTTCACAACTCATCTTCATTAATGTTAAGCATCAAGGATTAGCAGGAGATGGACCACATGGGTAGGTCCTAATCTTGTATCAAATTCAAGTCAATTCAGCAGAAAGTGAATCTACATCCAGGAAAATAAAGAAATGTTCATGTGTACATGCTGCACCTGTTGACGAAGATAGAGAAGGTCCTCATGACTTGCATTTGCAAGATATGGCTGTTGGAGGATGCCCCTTCTTAGTTGCTCAAGCTCCAACTTCAGATTACAGATTTCTCGCTGATACTTTTTGATCAATGACTTCTCATCCAATATCTGCAGCCACAGTTGCCATTTCAGATGGTGAGTTCAGGGTCAAGGAGCAATTCATCTATAAATTGAGAATGCAAATTGACGATTTTCCTGCTCAATCATCTCTGTCTTTTGATAGCTTCTCTCTGTCCCTTGGTTGTGACTGCAGTGAATTCACTGACCTCAATTGGACCAGTTTAACAAGGAGGAATATTGTACATCAAGGACAATACCCTATCCACATAGTTGAATGTAGAGGTAAGCATGTCATTCACAAATTCACAAACATCTACATCAAGAAACAAGATTGCATACCCGGTTAGAAGAGGCATGAATCTCAATACGTTTGGCCCGGTGGGCAAACTTGAGGGTGTTATGTGTCTCCTCATTGTTGCTAGATGCTGGTGTTATTGTGCAAATCAACTGAAGATACATACCCACAAAGTCTACAGTAAGGAAGGCTTAGTTTTGGCTGCTGTTTATAGCAGATCATTCTCCCAAACACCCTCTGTGTGATGCATACAAAACCTCCATGTCCTTGTTTGCATTGACGTAGATCTCATAACTTTCAACTTTCAAGTTGTTTTAAGTGTCCAACATCATCAAAGATATCTATGAGATTGCAGAGAAAAATTCACAGTGAAACTTTGAAGGTAAAAAGTGTTTCCAACATCATGAAAGAGTGGAGATCAACATATGTTGGATGAGGAAGAGTGACTACCGAAATCCGCCCATGGCCACTCAAAGAAGATTGCAAGAGCCGAGTGAGCTTGGAGTCTCGATAGGGTATGTGTGATGCCTTTCCATCACTGAGCTTTGCTATGACCTGAAATCAAGTTCTTGACCCATTATTGTGCAGAGACCACATCACACATATTGATTGCAATCACCATCCATGAACACAGCATGATAAAGGAAGAAAAGAACAACCTCTTGAAGACTAACAAGACATATACTTAAGGGTGAACAATGTTTTCTGCCTTCATGAAAACTCAGGAAGAAGGAAAATAGAAAATTTACAGTGCCAAGGGTCAATAAACTCTTGTTGATGAATGAGCCTTCTTTTCGTCGTAGGCCCGTTGTTTCAGTCTTTGAGCTCTCTGATCCTGCAAGATCAATTAAATTCTGCACCACATCACCCATCACACTGCTCAGCAGCTTCGACCTGCAAACTGTATGCAAGGCCAACACTTGAAACAGAGCATTTGATATTAAGCACGGTGAGTGGTGAGAAACTGCACCAAAGAAGCCAATATAGTAGCATCAAACCTCAAAGGGACTGCCAAAACTGCCTGGACTATGCAAATAAGATAAGTCTCTGCTGCCCACAATAAGCATGCTCAATCACCATCAATGGTGAAACCTGGCAGTTAATCAAATAATGCTTTGGTATGGTTTCTTGCAAATGACATCCCAACTTACAAGTTGAGAAAGTGTGATGTCCTCATCAGCATAGCCTTCATCTCGTGGACTGCTCTCTATTGTCTGCATTCACACAAGAAACAATTAGGAACAGATTGCAGCAATTGGATTCAAGCCATCATATGATCATCAGGACTTTCTCTTGCAAAATACAGGAGACAAAAGATTTCCTGTGTACCAACTGGGAATAACCTTTTGCTTAATTTCATCTTTGATGGAATTCCAAACATACAAGTGATGTTCGGGTGTTCTTCTTTAGTTAGGCATAGAGATCCTCTGGTTGTTCAGGTGAACCTTTGCTTCATCGATTAAAATGCAGGACACCAAAAGTGTTAGCTGTTCCACTTCTACGCCAGGAAGGAACAGCTAGGCACTATTCTAGTGAACATTGAACTTTGGTTTGTGGAGCAGGGACAAAAGCAGGGTTTTGTCCCTTTTTAACTTTCATAAACATATTACATTGGTTGAATAAAGGAACACACCAGAGTGAAGATAGTATGACTTCTGCTGCTGAAGAGATTGAAATTGTTAGAGCCCACATGACGATGCTCTGCACCCATAGTATGGTAAAGTGTTCAGGCCAAACTGAACAACAGTGCAGAAGTTAGACCAACTCTGCTCCAGAGAATGGAACAGACAGGATGTGGGAGGATTCCAACGGCCAGGGGTTTTGCAAATCCTTGGAATTCTCATCAATAAGCATGAAAAATCTGCATATGTTCTAGGACAAAGGTCTTGTCACCAATGCCAATGGACAAAACTTGCAATCCATTGTCACCTCCAGCAAATGCAGGTTTGTAGTAAAGTAGATGTACCTTCACCAGCAGCAATGAGGGAAAGAGCATGAGCTGGTGACAGCACAACCTCCTCCTTTATGCCTTCAACATAGGTGCCTTGCTGCACACAGAAACCAGAATTTTATGTCATGGGTATGACAAAATAGTCCCACAGCTTCTTACGGGCTTGGCCTACTCTCATTGGAAACTGCTGTCACATGCATAAGGAGATGGCCATTCAGCTATTGTGCTACAGTATTGAAGTCTTGAACATCCAAATACCTGGCCATCCTCGCGAACACGCAGATTCTGGCCAATTGGATCCAGAAGATCATTTATGACCTGATCATACACAAAGTCAGTAGCCTGTACAAAGAAGGCACATTTACATCTTTCTGTATACAACCCTCCTCAGGTTCAACAGATTCAGCTGAGCATGACAGAAAGAAAGGACTATCACAATTGTTTGGATGACACCCCAGAAGAGAAATCAACGAATTCTACATCTACTTGGCATTCTTTCAATTGAAGTTTTATTGGTTGTAATCAGTCTTATGGAATGTTTAGGAGACATTCAGCAATAACAACAGTTCTAAAGTCCATGGTCTTGTGACAAATGGTCTTCCCCGGCTAGAAAGTGAGAATACAAGAGATCTATGAGTACATTAGTGCACTCCAATAGAAACTGTCAGCAAATCTACCACAATAACATAGACTGGCTACTTGGTGTAAAAAATGCACAATTATAATGAAGGCTCCATGGACAGTCCTACACAAATGGTATGGGATGATTATGGTCAAATGCACCCACTACTGGGACAACAAAGAGATATTATCTGCAGGGGCCCTGTGCAGCATGTATCTTTACCTCGTTGTAGATCTCAAGGTATGAAACTCGCAGTAGAAACTCACGATCTGGTGTCTGGCAGAACCCAACATCATGTTTTCAGTTCTGCCAGCTCATAACACTGACTTGCAAAATCCTGACTCTACAGGTATTTCATTTTAGTTACCAATATCCTTGAGCGGCTCATTGACTTGGTGAAAGGTGCAGACAGAAAAAACAACTGCCTTCAAAGATTGTGTTCCTTATCAATTCCCACCCTATAGAGAGTCTTACCTCCTGAATGATGCTGAAGACATCCTTTATAGCAAGTGGAATGATTCCAGGAGATTTTTGATCACCCTGCCAATTCAGTCCTCACATTAGATCACAAGGCATTACCATACCTCTTCAAAAACTACCTAGAAGTCTCAATTTATGGAAAAATTCACCCAATCATCCCATGTCTAAAGCAGGAAACCTTGAACAAAACGCTTTCTAGGCAACACCAACTTACATGCATGGTGTGAGTCTTGCCACTGCTGGTAACACCATAGGCAAATACCGTACCTGCATTTCAGCAAAAGCAAGCTTGTGTAAGCAAATTCCTTGACACAATCAGTAAAAATCTTGCTAAGGTGCAAAGTGAAGTACTTCCTCTATGCTACTTGCCCACTGAGAATACAGAGCGAAAGGCCAGGAACAGGTAGATGCAGGTTGTAAGAATCCAGAGTCAAGAATACCAACCATTGACACCCTCCATAGCTCCATTGACCACATGCTGGGCTGCTACATCATAAACTCCCCTAGTGGTTGTTGCTGGCCCAAACACTCTGTCTGTCCCACAACACACACATGCATCACTCACTCATGACATCTTGTTTGCATACTCATCCTTTTTCTCTCTTTTCCTGACTACAAATAGTTTTTAGGTCTATTACAAGATCATTGAACCTCAGACACAAATGGGTTTTGGTACTCACCAAAAGCATAAGCAGCAGCTTGATTTAGTTCACTGGTAACAGTGGTGTCTCCATCAGCATACCATGCAATCTCATCTCCTCGTTGAATCTCCCTTTGACTGCACCACAAACAAAGAGCATTGGATTGTTTGATGCGGGTTTTGTTTGATACATGCACTCTAGCAATCTAGCAGGTACTACTGGAAATTCAAGCATTCTCAAAAATGGCCAAGAACGATACACATCTGCAAATTAGGTTCCCAGTCGTCATTCTAGGTCTTCGTTCTCTGCTTCATGTGCAAATAGAATTTGCAATGTAACTTTCGATGTGAATACCTGAGGGGACGGAACCGAACTGTTACGGAGATGTTCTCTTTAGCTCGACTGAGGAAATCTTCCCTCTCAAAAGTTGGAGTTCGGGGGCTCTCTCCTGAGACCGAGGAAGCGGAACTTGGACGGAACTTCTGAGGCGGTGTTGTGTTTTGTGCCGCTGGGATATTGCTCTTTCCTCTACTCGGGGTCAATGATCTTCCAACGAAGCCCCCCATTGCCTTGAATCCTGAGTTTGGTGTTTGAGAGGAGGTAGTCGAGGAAGAAGGAGATGGAAATGGCGCCTTGCTCTGATTCATGGAGGGCGTCTTCCGGAATCGGAAGGGAGAGCTGGTGCGCGGCTTCGTTGTAGATGAAGCCATGATGCATCAGTTGAGAGGGCATGTACAATACACTTCTACAGCAAGCAGATGTCAAATACAGCTTGCAGTATGTATCCCTGTCTCGTCGACGAAGACAATTCCACTTTCTGTCACACCACCGAGGCTCTAGAAGTAGTGTGGCCCACGAAAACTGGAAAAGCTCGTAGTGCCGCAACGAGTCGATCCAAGACTGTGTGAGCAAAGACGTGGAGAAGAAGAAACGCTAAGATAGAAAGACACAAAGAGAGAATAGTCTCGCACCGGGGGGCGGAGCTGAGCTCACAAGAAGCAGAAGAAGTCCTCGTTACCAGAATTCTGGAGGGATGTTACAGATCCTGCGAAAGAATGCAGTTATGTTCTTGACAATGCCCGGACAGCAGCATTGCAGCATTTTAGATTGAAAACGCACAAGAAGAGAAGGTCGCAGAAGAGAGAAAAGCTCGGATTGATGGCAGAGGAAGGAACTGAAACGAAGAGATATGGAGAGAAGAACAATAGAACTGAAAATCGGGAACAATACACAGAGAGGAGAGGCAATCAACACGACGGAACAATGTCGAATTGGAGGCATACCTTCTTCCTCTGTCGTGTAGCAACCAATGCTAGCTGCATCTGAAAGCTACGACGCAATAACAGCGACGACGTCCATCAAGCACGAGACTACGACTGAGCTGAAATGCAGAAAGAGTGCCGGCGCTGATTTCTTTGTACTCAGTATTACAGGACTCCTAATCGAGCACAAGAAATGTGACACAGGATTGCAAACAGGATAATATATTCAGGTACAGAGATCGCGATGCGCCGTGAGGCCGCACGCCCCTAGCGACAACACATCAGTCCTGAACTGGACGAAAACAATACTCTTCCAGAAAGAAAACAGGCGCACACTAGTCCAAAGAAGGTACAAGAGAAAAGCTTTCACACCTGGCGAAAACATTAAGCGCAGGTTGTTTGCTGCTGCTGCTGCTGCTGCTACCGATTCAGATGCACACTTCTCAAGCCACGATCTCCCCGCTCGCATAGCTGGCTCGCAAGAACACGCAGCCGCACAAAACTCGATCCAGAACGCGAGCACGATCAGTTCCAAACCCGCAGGAAATGTAAATCGAAGAAAGAGAACATTACTAGAACGACACGACAGAAGGCTAACTATGTCGGACAACTACGGTGACTGACGGACTGACTGATTGATTGATTGCAGGCCACTTCTCTATGGACTTCCAAAAGCTCCCTTCCACAACCCCCCCCCTTCGGCCGCAAAATACGCAAATACACTTTACAACACAGAAAAAAGACGAAAAAGAGAAAAAGAGGGGAAAAAAACAAGAGTAGGAAGAATGAGGATGCTAGAGAAATCGTTAGAAGCGTTAGCAACGCTCGCAGGCGGCGCATCGGCAACACATTTTGGTGGAAGGAAGATGAACTCCTTCGCGTTGCGCAAGAGCATCAACACAAGAGAGAGAAAGAGAGAGAGAGAGAGAGAGAGAAAGGGAGGGAGTAGGGAGAGGCTCTCACTGAGGGAGAGAGACGAAGACGACTGGCAATGGCCGGTTGTGATGGTTTCGCGGCAGGGGTGGGATTTAAAGTGGTGACCGACACGGGCGGTAGGTAGGCGGCGAAAACAGGAGTTTCTAAGGTAAATTGGTGAAGTGAAGAGGTAAAATAAGTACTTTACCCTACTTTAAAGTTTACCCGCACCATACATACCCTTGTGTTTTCTTTTTCTTTTTTCTTTTGTTTTTTTCCACGTTTCGCTGACTTTTATTAATATCACCAATTTTAGTCGCTTTATTATTTTGTAGGTGGGGTACGTTTCGCTCTCAGACCAACGTTCTTTAGTGGTAGGTAAAGCCCCCAAGGCTGTGGGCTTTAGCGGGAACCCAGGCCATGTGAGGCAGAGTGTGGGCCTGATTCTGATAAAAGCCCTTGATTGAGAGCTTTAACATGGCATAAAAGGACCTCATATGATTAAATGTTTTCCCCATGATACTCGGCACGTACGTATCATGGGGAAAAAAATGAAAGTGCGTGTTTTGAATATTTGAATACGGGAATACACTTGTGGGAGCATGCTTTACATTTTTTGAAAAGTTTGTTTGGCTGGTTGTGCATGTAAAATTATACGCAATATAAGGCAGCCTCCAACTACACTAGAAAATCCCTCCAATGTCATATGTTTGCCCAGTCCATGAGTAAGTTTAGGATTTTGCTTCAAAAATCCTCAATTTTGTAGTAAGGTTTTTGTTTCTAAAAATCACACAAGACCTTTTTTAAAAACTCTGGGAAAGTATTTTTGAAAAGGCTTTGTTCAAAACCAACCAAAAAAGTTTCAAGACTTTGATGGGCTTTGTTCCTAAATTAAGGGTGTGGTTTGTTCCCAAATCCCCAAATTTAGGGTTTGTTCCAAAAGTCCCCAAGTTCCTGATTTCCTCCCCCCTCCAAACCCCCAAATTTAGGGTTCCTTTCAAAAGGCCCCAAGTTGCCGGTTTGTGGCCCCCCAAATTCCCAAGGTTGGTTTACGGGTCCTTAAAAATCAGGACCCCTTCCGCCCCTCAGATTTAAGGTTTCTTTCAAAATACATCATAAGGTCAGTAGCTTTGTATGAAAAACCCCAATTTTAAGGTTTGTTTCCAAATCCAGAAAACACTAAAGGACTTTATTTCGGAACCCCTCTAACCCCCACTCTCCCCCAGCCCCCTCCCACCCCCAACTCCAAATGCAGGGTTTATTTCATACAGACAACAACTTAATTTCAAGGCTTCATTACAAAATTCATTGGCATTCAATTTTCTAGTCTCCATGGTTGTCTTTGGTTGGATTTCAGAGACTCCATATGATTTCCTATCACTCACCAAATAATCTGTAATAATGAGGTATAATTGCTACATACCATTAAATGGTTGTGTGTTTCCATCACAAGAGAGTAGCCAAAATGAGCCAAAATCTTTTGGGGGGGTAGCCAAAATGAGGTAGCCAAAATATTTTGGAGAGTAGCCAAAATGAGGCAAAATATTTTGGAGGGTGTGTGTGTGTGTGCACGCATGCGCTGTACCGAGGCTAGGCACTTCACAATTCATAGGTGACAAATTATTTATATCATCCGATGAACTAATTCTCTACATTTGCCTTCCAAGATAAGCCCGATTTATGTAAATCCCATGGCCAAGGGCTTTACAGAGCATAAAAACGCGCTCCAATGTTTTTTTCTTATTTTTTCCAGTGATATTCGATGGGTATTACAGGAATAAAAATCAAAAAGAAAGCAGGGCGTTTTTAAAAAATGGAACGCCTACACTACCAGACAAGCATTCTGTTTTTTGAAATGCCCGGAAACCATTGGAGGGAAAAAATACACTGGGTAAGGTGGCCGTCTGATTGGTATACTAAAAAAATGGGGGCAGGTCTCTTCACATTCAAATAATCCTTTCACCAGAGTTGCCCAGAGCTGCCCTTATTGAAGGTCAAAAGTGAAAACCTGATCTAATTTGAATTTGAAGCAGTGTGTTTTACTTTTTCAATTTTGTGAGGTCATCATCTCAATTTGGCCATCATACCCAGAAGAAAAGTTTTGCCAAATCTGGCTATAAAACCAAAAGACAAATGTGAAAAAATTTCTAAGGATCATTCTATATTTCTTGGCTACCTGCCTGCTGCAAACTATTATGAAAATCTGGGTATATGGAATTTTATTTTTTAATCTGGAAAATTGGACCTTTTTTATAATGAAAAATCCTTCCAATAGCTCCAAGTCTGATTTTTCAGGTCAAAAAAATTCCCAAAAACTCACCAAAAAGAAATCACTGCCTTGGAAGCATGGTACAATAAATTCATAAGATCCTCAGAAAGGCTAGGAGAAAGACTACCTGTGTTTTGTAGGGAACTTGCAAATAGGTACCTACAAGAGGAAAAAATTAGGTCAGGTTTTTAGATTCCCAAGTGTTTAGGTTTTGTTGCATTTGGGCTTTTATATATTTCACAAATACATGAGTTCTTCTTCCTCCATGAATCTCTTGCTCCAATGCCAAAAAGCTCACACAAAGGTACATGTATAATATACCTTGTACAATATTTTCTGTTTCTGTTCGGTAGATTTTCAGCTTTACCAGTGGGTTTTTTTTTTTTTTTTTTTTAGGGGGGAGAAATTTTCCCCACTTGGTGACCCCAAAAAATTTCCAGTGCCAAGAATTTGTATGTGAAAAAAATGCACCAAAGTCACTGAAATGGTCATATGTAAACAACAAATTCCAGCAGGTAACCAAATTATAGCAGGATTTTTATTTCTATTTTTACTTTTTTTTAAGTACTCTTCTCTCCAACCTTCAACCAGATTTGGCTATATCTTCTTTGTGGATAATCAACCATGTGGCTACATTAAAAAAATTGAAAAAGAATAATAACAATAATAAATGAATGAATGAATGAAATGCCTGTTTACCACACTAGAGTACTGGAGAAGGGCACGAGATAGGAACATGCATTTCCTGCCACCAGACCAGCCAGCTTATAAGAAGAACTTTGGGAAGATAGGTTGGTTGTTGTTGTTGGTTTGCAACAAAGTGGTGTGGTGGGCTCCATTTGTGTGTGTTTTGTTTGTTGTTAAGTGCACACTGATCAGAAACAATCCCGCCAACTGCTAAACATGTCCCTCCGTCCTGTTGTGATTCACTCACTACTATTACTACTACGTAGTCCCTCAGGGGGTTCATCAGGTTCCTGCCTGCAGCATTCCCACTTCTTGCGCTGCCATTGAAGTTTGCACTTTGCACCAGACTAATTAATTAATGAATTAATTAATTGCCATGCATGCTGGTACCTTTTTTTTTTAAAGCCTAAGTAATTAGCAACCCTGCAACCACAACACCAGATTCTCAAATTTAGCAATTGGAACCATCCATCCATTCATCTATCCATCCAATGAAGGAATGAATGAATGAATGAACACACGGAACGTAACTATCATCCAAGTGATGAAGGGTTACATAATCATTGGGTTGATGAGACCCCACGGTGGTGGTGGTGGTGGTGGTGGTGGTACCTTGTGCCAACCAACCAAAGAGAGCCCGGGACGGTGCCTCCTTGTGCGCTAACTAACGAGTAGGTTGCTAATCAAATGGAGGTTGAAGATTATGGGTTGTAAGTTGTAACGCAGGACCTGACAGCCAATCAGAGTGCCGAGAATCTCGGGCGAGGGATGATTACATACTAAATAGACTAAATTATTTAGTTTTATATTATGTCGTAGAAGGACTAATAGACTAAAATTATGTTATTTTATCTTTTTTAATTTTTGGGGAGACGGAAAATGGTGGCCGGGGGTTTCAGGGTACCATGTATGTATATGTCTGGCAGTCGAATATTATTACTTTACTAAATAGTGTTTCCCAATTAGATAGTTTTCCCTCTTCCTTATCTCGTGCAATAATTGCTCGGGCCACGGAAGGCCAAGGGTGCGGGGTTCTAGTGTTGGTGTCATGTTACCCGAATCTCCCTCAATTTTGTCTCTGCTTGGCTGGTCTATTGTGAAGTCCATGAGAATTTGCTCGTGCTGTAAAGCTAGCAATGAAAGGAAATGGGGTTGTTTTGAATTTATTGGGACATTGTAGAAAGACTTTCGGTATGGGCAATGAATTCCCCCCCCCCCCCTCTAAGTGCAACAAAAACTTTGACAATTTGCAAGAAAAATCAAACTCTTTTTTGTCAACAAAGGGAAAAAAATTATCATATGAACAAAGAAAAATGGTACCTATTCTAATTAAATTCTTGTTGACAAGAATTCGAACTACCAATTTAAAAAGGGTCACATAAGTCCAAGAAAAATTCACATACTCCACATAGACCTGGGCATATTTTTGTAATATAATTGGAGGGCACACTATGGCCCATAATGTTTTTCCTCTACAAAGGGTGGCCATTTCAAAAATTGAAATGCCTCAACTCCTTTTCTTTCCAGTTATACCCAGTGAATGTCCACCCAGTGTCATTGGGAAAAAAAAAATTTAATTCGACCCATGTCTTTGGGTTTGGTAAAGCCCAAAATAAGTTTACTTTGAAATCACCCAAAAAGTGTATTTGCTTGCATAAAAATGGAAAACCCATGAAAGATAACAGACAAAATGGATGTCAAAGAAGATGGATTCAAAGAATCCAAATACAACTAAGACAATGGATGAAAACGTAGGCAACAAATGATGAAAAATGGATGGTGTTTGAAAATATGTATCATATTTTCATATTCAACGACAATACCTGACCTGAAAATGAAGAATCGATGGTCACCCACAAAATTAAAAGCCAATGACAGCACTACTAGGCATCGCCAAGTTGCACTAGACACAAAATTGCATTGAACTTGTTGCACTTGCTTGATGTGTCTATTGTGATGGTTTGTGAATATGCGTTTAGGGGCCAATTTACTCTCATTTGCTTGATTGTAGATGCATGGATTTGCTGTTATCTTATCCTCCATTTTCTGTTTCAAGT
>Ga0209611_10003080_pt1 | contig 29190 bp, 26 predicted proteins | sample S1TSphgellanicum_3_FD_187693 | JGI IMG/M metagenome (GOLD analysis project Ga0209611, IMG submission 187693) | Host-associated microbial communities from peat moss isolated from Minnesota, USA - S1T2_Fc - Sphagnum magellanicum MG (SPAdes) (version 2) | ecosystem: Host-associated > Plants > Peat...
TACCAATGGCCGCTCTGCGCCTCCCTCGTGCTGCTCCTCATGAGTTTGCTGATCGGCACTCGACGCCGTTTCGGCTTGCTGCGCCCCCGACCAAGCCTCTGGCTGATCGCCGCGCTGTCCTCCGTATGCCTATTGCGGGTTGACCCCGCGCGCGCTGCATCCCCGACTAGCGACGAAAAGCCGGTCGTGCAATACAACCGCGGAACCACCGCGTACCGTGCCGGCCAGTTCCCGGAAGCGGCGAAAGCCTTTCAGGATTCGATCAGTCATGCGCCGTCCGCCGACGCCAAACGCCTCGCCGACCAAGAGGACGCCTACTACAACCTCGGCAACACCCTGTACCGCAGCGGACAGAAGACAGAAGCGAGTTCCCCCGAGGAAACTCTCAAGACTTGGAATCAGGCGGTCAAAGCCTACGAAACCGCGCTGCAATTGCGCAGCGATGACGCCGACAGCAAATACAACCGCGACTTCGTGAAGCGCAAGATCCACGAACTCGAGCAAAAGCAAAACCAACCACCACCGCCGCAAGGCTCCAACCAGGGTAATCCGCCCCCCAACCAACCGCCAAACCAAGGTCAGCCGCCAAACCAAGGTCAACCGCCGCCGCAAAACCCGGCGCAACCGCCCAACCCGCCGCCCCCGAATAAGCCGCCGCCCGGTCAACAACCACCGAACCAGCAGCCACCTCCCAATCAACAGCCGCCGGGGCAACAACCGCCGGGGCAACGGCCGCCCGAGCAGCAACCGCCCGGCCAGCCACCGCCCGGTGCCGGCCAACCCAAACCCGCGCCCGGCACCGAACCGCCGCCTGCCGAGGGCGATGACGGCCCATCGGACACCGACCGCCAGCCGGGTCAGATGAGCCCCGAAGAGGCCCGCGAATTGTTGGACTCGGAAAAGGGAGAGGAGCGTCGAGCGCACGGCCTTCCCTACGCCCGCAGAGATACGGGCTCACCGCCCGATAAGCCGGTCCGGGATTGGTGACGCGCATGCAGCATGGCTGCGAAGGCTTGCCGATTCGCGCGCGCGCCGCGTCTAGGCGCGGAAGCTGGATCCCGTCGGCAATGACGATCGGCGTTTTCTCGTTGACCGCGGCCGCCATCGCCATCGCGCCTGCCGCCGCCGCTAACAACACGAGTGCGACTCCCGCTATCGGCGTCACGTCCTCGGCGCTCGACGCCACCATCGAGCCGCAACAAATCTCGCTCGGCGAATCGGCGCGGCTCACCATCGTCACTTCCGGCAGCGGCACGCTGTCCGTGCCTCTGCCCGTGGTAGCCGGTCTGGAATTCCGAGTGGTCGGCGAAAAGCGCCTGGTTCAAATGATCCACGGCGCGGCGATCGAAACGACGTCGATCATCGTGCGCGTGACTCCGGACTCTACCGGCACATTCACCATCCCCGGCTTCACGCCGAAGGCCCCGCCCCTCGTGCTGCGCGTGACTCCAGGGGACGGCGCCGGCGCCTCCTCGGCACCCGACGACGAGGCGTTGCTGGGCCGCTCGGCCCTGACACCGGGAACGACGAATGCCAATGGGATTCGCCTGACCGCCGACGGTTCCGCCTTCGTGCGCTTGAGCACGCCCAAACACGAAATCTACGTCGGCGAAAGCATTCCCGTCGAAATCCAGGTCGGCATGCGCGAGGGGTTCGCCGTCTCGGTGAACGGCCTGCCGAAGCTCAACAGCGGCGACTTCACGCTCAACAATCTCTCGCGCCAGCCGGAGCGCGTCGAAAAGTCCATCGACGGCAAGCCCTTCACCGTCATCACCTGGCGTAGTCTCCTATCGGCAATCAAACCCGGTTCGTATTCTTTGACCTTCGAAGCGCCGGTGACCGTGCGCATCCGCACCCGTCCGCAGCGCGAAACCATGCTCGACGATCTCTTGGGCGACCCGTTCATGCAAAATGTCTTCGGCGCTACGGTTCAAAAGGAACTCCAGGTGACCAGCCCGGAGGCCGCCTTCACCGTGCTTGCCTTGCCGACCGAAGGCCGGCCGGCCGATTTCGGCGGTGCCGTAGGCAGCTTCAAAGTCACCACCGACGTGTCCTCCGCTACGATCACGGCGGGCGATCCCGTGACCCTTCGCATGCATGTCAACGGCGCGGGCAATTTCGATCGTGTCTCGAGCACCATGCTCGGCGGCGACGGGGAATGGAAAACCTACGAACCCAAGGCGAGCTTCAACTCACCCGATCCCACGGGCTTTCGGGGTGAGAAAATCTTCGAGCAACCGCTCATTCCCGCGCACTCCGGCGCGCAAACCATTCCCCCCATCCCTTTCAGCTATTTTGACCCCGGCACGCACCGCTACGAAACCGCCCGCAGCGCGCCGCTCACCGTCGCGGTGTTGCCGTCAGCCGCGGACAGCACAGCGAGCGCACCGGCGCCGACAGCGGATTCGACCGGGAAGCCCATCGATGCCATGCACGGCGGACTACGGCCCGACCACGCGGTGAGCGATGCGGCCGTGAGTAACTTGGTTCCGCTCTATCTGCAGCCGCGGTTCGTGGCGCTCTCATCGGCGCTGGCATTGCTGTTCTTCGGCGGCTGGCTGGCCCTGCGTCGGCGCGAGCGTGGCGCCACTGACACTCACACGCGCGCCGCCTCGCGCATGGCGGAGAGCTTTCTCGACCGAATGTCTGCCGCCTCCGCGGCCGGCGACGCGGCGCTGTTTTTCAATACCGCGCGTGCAGCGATACAGCAAGTCCTCAGTGCTCGCCAAAGGATCCCGCCCGAACAAATCACCGCCGCCGAAGTGGATGCGCAACTGGGCGCGGACGCTGCTGACATTCGCCAGATTTTCGCCCTTGCCGATGAAGCCAACTACGCCGGCCGCGCTCTTCAGCCGGCCGATTTCGAGCGCTGGACGCAGATCGTGCGCCGGCAATTGATGAGCACGACCACGTCATGACCCCGCGCGTGCAAATTGTCGGTCGTGAATTTCGTCTTGTGCTGGGTCGCGCGGTGATCTGGGCGCTCATTCTCGCCGCAACCATCGGCGGCCGTGCCGGCAGCTCGCTCGCGGCGCAGACCGCCGCACCGGCGCAAGCAACACAATCGGCGCCACTCGCACCACCAACGCCACCGACACCACCAACGCCACCAACGCAACCAACGCCACCGACATCGTCGACGTCATCGACGTCATCGACGTCATCGACGAGCTATTCTGCCGCGGCCCTCTACAATCTCGGCAACGCTTTCGCGCGAGCCGGCAAGCCGGGTCCCGCGGTGCTCAACTACGAGCGGGCCCTGCTGCTCGACCCGGGCGACCCCGACATCCAGGCCAACTTGCGCCACGTGCGTGAAGCCGCGGGACTCGCGCCCGCCTCGCCCAGCCGATTCGATCGCATCGCAACGATTGCCGGTCCGCGCATCTGCGCGTGGGTGGGACTTCTGGGATTGCTCGTCACAGGATTGAGCCTCGTGGCCCGGCAACGCTATTCGGGGCATCGACGCAAACTCAGCGGTGCCGCGCTCGTTGGAATCCTTCTCATGGGCACGACGCTATGCAACGCGATTGCCCTCTGGCCGACGCTGCACGCCGCCGTCGTGATCGCACCGTCCGCCGCGGTTCGAGTCGCACCCGTCCCGAATGAGGAACCTTCATTCGTGCTGCCGGAAGCCGAGCTCGTCACGGTGACCGCGGAGCACGAAGGCTTCGTGCTGATCCACACCAAGAGCGGCCGCGCCGGCTGGGCACCTGAAGCGAACCTCGCGCTCGTGGTGCCGAAACACTAGGCCGGCGCCCGCAAGTGACCGACAGCGAGTCCGACACGCGCTGACGCCAACTTGTTTTGTGCGCCGACAGCGTCGCGTCGCCCCACGAGGCACCTTGACCTTGCCTCATTAGCCACAGGACATAGGAGTTTTCACATGAGCTTGTTCCCTGTTTATTCGCTTGCTATTTGGACCCTGGTTGCGCCCCTGCTGGTCGGCATCGTCGAGTGGACCATTACGCGCCGGCAGCGCAGTGAATTGACCACCCCGCGGGGAAAGCCCGGTTACGCGGGCTGAAGGCTGAGCACAAAAGAGGAGACGTTCCAATGACCGACGCGTGGATACCGATTTCGATTCTTGGCCTCCCCTTCATCGGCATGCTCGCGCTAGCCGCCATTTACAAAGGCGGCACCAGCGCGTCCTCGCCGCAAGATGCCTGGGTGGGAGACACGCCCAAACGCCCTAGGGCCAGCACCTAGTTTTACTGTTGGCCGTTCGGGTGCCGTTTGCTGCGAATGTACAGTCCCTCGCCCACCAGGGCAGTCAACAATATGGCGACATTCGAAGTGACATAAATCCAGTTGTGCAGCAGCAAGCTATACACGATGTAACCACTGGACGCCGCGCATTGACCGATGAACAGCCACTTCGACAAGCCTCGACTCGCACGGGTCCGCCACTGGGTGTAGACCTGCCGCATCAGAGTGGCCAGCAATATGAGCGAGCTACCCCACCCTATGAGATCGGTCGAGTTGATACCGTTCATGTCGATCTCCTAGGGCGGAATCCCCGCCAGGTCTCGCTCGCCGTGGCACTGCCGTATATACAGCGCAAGCGCTTGGTGCTGGCGGACTATATTTGAATCGTACGCGAGTAAGTGCGGCCCTGTAGCGCGCGCAAATCTGTCCAACACGTCCGCGCAAGTACGTTCGATGAGGTGTCGCACTTTGAGGCCCCGAGTGCGCGCCGTCTTCGAATGGTCCTTGGGATCCGCATCGATCTCGCGCCCAGCATGGTCGAGAATGGCCTCTAGAGCCCAGGCGCTGGCTTGAAGCGCACCCACGTGTGCGCGTGAGTGCGGATCACGTCGCTCCAAGTTGGCCGCAGCCTCGATGAGCGCTTGCGCACCGCCCGCCCAGCACGCCGCCGGCCCCACCGAACCATGCCAAAATCCGGGACGATCGAGATACCAGCCGGCCTCGCCGAGACGATGACTGTCCGGCACCACCAAATTGTCGAACCGAACGGCCGTCGTCGCGGTGTCGGCGAACGCCGGGCTTGCCCAGGCCGACGGCTGTAGAACGACGCGCGGATCCCGGGCCGGCAAGTCAAAAAGGAAAACCCCGTCCGGATGACTCGCCGTGACCAGTGCCGCACCCACGAATGCTGCGCCGCTACAAAATGATTTCGTCCCATCGATGCGCCATTCTCCGTTAACCAGGCGCTCGCAAGTAACCCGACTGGGCGGCGCGTCGGACGCCCACACTCCGTAAAGGGTGTCGCTCCGCGGTATCTGCCCGCACTCGGCCATGATCGCCAGAGCATCGCTGTGCGCCTCGGCAATTCTCGCGAACGATAGGTCCATTGCACCCCAGCGTAACAGTGCTCGATGCCGTTCAGGGGTATGCCCAGTACCTGGCATCGGCACATGCGAGGCCGGAGAATTCGCGAAGTTCGCCAGCCGCTCGTCAAGCGTCTGCATGCGGCCCCTCGACGTAAGCCTTCAAGGTGTCGGCGAAACCACCCTGGGCGCGCCCTTCGAGCCGAGCGCTGGTAGTGACCACGCTGCTGACGGGTGAGCTGACTCGCCAGCCCTTGCCGCGCAACCGTGACCATAGACAATGATCTTCCGCCAACGGGAGATTACTCCAGCCGCCCACGTCCTGATAGGCATCCGCTCGAACGGAAAGATTCGCGCCATGTACATGAGTGTGCGTGCCCTCCGCACTGGTCACGTACTTGCTGCGATAGAAACGGTGAGCTGCGGCACAACCGGTTGCTTCCAAGTTCACGATTCCGGCCACCGCCGTCACGCCCTCGTCCGCCAAGGCCAATTGCACCTCGATCCAGTCATCGCTGACGTGGGTGTCCGCATCGGTGTTCGCTAACCATATCTGGGATGGATCGAGACTCGCCCAATGCTTGAGCACGCGCGCGACTCCCTGTCGACGAGCGGCCCCGGCGGATCTCACGCTCACCTCGAGCACCTCCCCAGCATTCCCTAACGCGCGGCGCGCCAGTTCGACAGTGGAGTCGCTGCAATGGTCCGCGACCACCACCACCCAATGATCGACGCCCACCCGGGCGAGTGATCTCAAGACACTCCCAATGCAGGATTCGATGGTCGCCTCCTCATTCTGGGCAGGAATGACCACGCCGACGGACCACTTCGTCTTCGCAGTACTCATGGTGGGCGGCGCCACGAATCTATCCGAAACCCGGCATGACGCGAACCCGCCACGTGCTCACACGGCAGAGCCTGCACCAGCACGCCGTGCACTTCATCGCCATGCAATACATGATCGGGACTGTGCCCCAACCAATGCACCGCGACGAGCTCGCCACCTGGGTCCATCCGGGTCGCCATTTCGCGTGCAATGGCGGCCAACCGAGCGGCGGAAAAATAATAGCCGAGTTCGCTGAACACGATCAGATCGAACATGCCCTCGGGCAATCCGTCCGCAACATCGCGCCGATGGATCTCGACGTTCGCGAGTTCGCCGCAGCGTTCCTTCGCGCACGCAACCGCGGTACTGGAGATGTCGCACGCAATCAGACGCTCGACACGTCGCGCGAGCGCGGCGGTGAGTACACCGACTGAACACCCTGGCTCAAACCCGCGTCGGTAACTCTCTCGCGACAGAGTCGCCAGCGTGATGTCGTAGCGGCTGAGCTCATACGGTGACGAGGCAAAATGCCACGGATCACCGGACGTTTGATAACGCGCCTCGAAGAATGCCGCGGATTGTGGGTTCATTGTGTCCATGGCAATTTTCAAATCAAGAAGGCCTCGTAGGTCCGCTTGAAATACGGCAGTACGTGCTGCGGCACGATCGGCGCGCGGCCTAAAGGCCGCAGCTGCGAAGTAAAGCAGCTCATGGCCCGTGCCTTCGCGCGCATCGCGGCCGCATCGAGCAAGAAGCGGCCCCACGGCTTCTGGGCAAGGCGGTCGGGCGTGCTGTGATGCCAACTCCAAATGGGGTAACGCCAAAGCGTCAACGCGCGCGCTCGAGCGATTTCGCAGCACACAGCGCCCGTCGCGTCGTGATCGGGGTGACCATCATGCTCATAGGGGGTCACCAACAGTGTGCTACCCGAAATGCGGCGGTCGATGGCATCGATCAGCCTTGCTCGATGCCGAGCAACTCGACCATCTGGAATGTTCAGGCGCTGGGTCGCCACATGGAGCGGCGTAAGCGCGCGGAGCGCGTCATTCAGCTCACGACACCGAACCTGGCCGAGTAGCGGCCAACCGGGATGAGCCGCCTCACCGTCGGTGACGCTCAATACGGTGACGTCGCGGCCCTCTTGCGCCGCGGCGCGGATGAGTCCGCCGGCGCCCAGCACTTCATCGTCAGGGTGAGGACTGACGACGAGGAGCGTGTCGCACGATAGTTCGATCGCTGGTTCGCGCTGCAAAGCGGTCGCCCACAGTCGTTCCGGGGTGCCTGGCAGCGCGGGATCAAATGCGTTAATTTCGGGGCTAACGCCGATCATCTCGCACAACTCACCTCCTTACGTACCTCGCGCGACATTACTTCGTCACCTGGGGCGGAGCTATTCGCGGAAGTCGGAAGGCAACGTCAAGAAATTACGCGGTGAATGTCAGAAGACGCGGACAAGGGCTGGCGATAGTCGCGCGGACCGTTTGTCGGTGCGGGCGGCCCCATTCCTTGTGAGAGGTTGCAACGCCTCGTGAACTCAATGAATGCCGATCGGTGATCAGCATCGTCGGGCGTCAAAAGGGAGACGTTTCAAACCGTGTTGAAACGTCCCCCTGGTTTCATGCCATCAGCGAAGGGTTTCCTGCCCTCGCGCCAAAATCAGGCAAGGTCGAACCGATCGAGATTCATCACCTTGTTCCATGCCGCCACGAAGTCATGCACGAACGCCTGTTCCGAATCGCTGCAGGCATAGACTTCCGAGATGGCCCGAAGCTGTGAATTCGAACCAAAGATGAGATCCACGGTGGTGCCGGTCCACTTCAGTTCGCCCGTCCGGCGATCACGCCCCTCGAGCACACCGTTCGATGCGGCGGACTTCTCCCACTTGGTAGTCATGTCGAGCAAGTTGACGAAGAAGTCGTTGGTCAACGTCTCGGACCGCTTCGTGAATACCCCGAGTTTGGACTGTCCGACATTGGCATTCAGCACGCGCATGCCACCGACGAGCACCGTCATCTCAGGCGCGCTCAAGGTCAAAAAGTGCGCCCGATCCAGCAGCAGCTGAGGCGCCGACTCTTGCTGTCCATCCCCGACGTAGTTACGGAACCCGTCTGCGGTCGGTTTCAGCACCGCAAATGAGTGCGCGTCGGTTTGCTCCTGGGACGCGTCGGTGCGTCCCGGCGTGAACGGCACGACCAATACGTGCCCCGCGCTCTTTGCCGCTTTCTCGACGGCTGCACACCCGCCCAGAACGATCAAATCAGCGAGCGAGACCCTCTTGCCGTCGGAATGCGCGCTGTTGAACTCCTTTTGAATACCCTCCAGCGTCTCGAGCACGGTCGCGAGCTGTGCCGGCTGATTCACTTCCCAGTCCTTCTGCGGTGCGAGGCGAATGCGCGCACCGTTTGCACCGCCGCGCTTGTCGGTGCCACGGAACGTCGATGCCGACGCCCACGCGGTCGAGACGAGTTGCGACACGGAAAGTCCGGAGGCGAGTATTCGCTCTTTGAGAGCCGCAATGTCTTGCTCATCGATCAATTTGTGATTGACGGCGGGCACCGGGTCTTGCCACAACAGCGGCTCCTTGGGAACCCAGGGGCCGAGACAGCGCGTGATGGGGCCCATGTCGCGATGCGTCAGCTTGTACCAAGCCTTGGCGAAGGCGTCGGCAAACTCCTGCGGTTTCTCCAGGAACCGCTTCGAGATCGGCGCATAGATCGGATCGAACTTGAGCGCAAGGTCGGTCGTGAACATGATGGGGGCATGCTTCTTCGACGGATCGTGAGCATCAGGTACCGTGCCGGCCGCAGCCGGATCCGTGGGAACCCACTGCGTGGCGCCGGCGGGACTCTTGACCTGCTGCCAGTCATAGCGAAAAAGGTTCTCGAAGTAGTTGTTGTCCCATTTGATCGGGTTCGTGGTCCAAGCGCCCTCCAAGCCGCTGCTGATCGTCTGATCGGCGTTGCCGCTGCCGAAGGTGTTTTTCCAGCCCAGGCCTTGTTGCTCGATGCCGGCACCCTCGGGTTCCGGACCGACATACTTGCCCGGATCGGCGGCGCCGTGGGCCTTGCCGAATGTGTGGCCGCCGGCGATGAGCGCAACCGTCTCCTCATCATTCATCGCCATGCGCGCGAAAGTCTCTCGAATGTCGCGGGCTGAAGCGAGGGGATCCGGTTTACCGTTCGGGCCTTCCGGATTGACATAGATTAGACCCATCTGCACCGCCCCGAGATGTCCCTCGAGTTCTCGATCGCCGCTATAGCGCGAGTCGCCAAGCCAGGTATTCTCCGGACCCCAATCGATGTATTCAGGGGGCTCCCAAACATCCTCGCGGCCGCCGGCGAAGCCGAACGTCTTCAATCCCATCGACTCCAGAGCGCAAGTACCGGCGAGAATCATGAGGTCGGCCCAGGAGATCTTCCGGCCGTACTTCTGCTTGATCGGCCACAGCAACAGGCGCGCCTTGTCGAGATTCACATTGTCGGGCCAGCTGTTCAGGGGCGCGAAGCGTTGCGTGCCGGAGGCGCCGCCGCCGCGGCCGTCGCCGATGCGATACGTACCCGCGCTGTGCCACGCCATCCGAATGAAAAAAGGCCCATAGTGGCCATAGTCGGCCGGCCACCACTCCTGCGAGGTGGTCATCAATGCGAAAATGTCTTTCTTGAGAGCATCCAAGTCGAGGCTCTTGAACTCCTCGGCATAATTGAATGTCGCTGGCAGAGGACTCGCTTCCGGAGCGTTCTGCTGGAGAATCTTCAAGTTCAACTGGTTGGGCCACCAGTTTTGGTTCGACTGCGTCGTTAAGGCCGTGCGCTTCTGAGACCCGTGCGCCACCGGGCATTTCATTTCTGTTGCCATGTTCACTCCGATTGAGATCTGGTTTGTTTCACCACAGATCTCAGGCTAGTCCTTCGATCCACACAAAGCCAATCAATCCTCATAGGCATATCCATAGATCGCGTCTATCGGAACGTGCGCCGTTACGGCGTATGCCGCAACACTTAAATTAAGGCTGCTCGCGAAATTGATCGATCAGCCAACCCAGGCGATACAGCACCACGAAGGTCGGCAGGCCGATGAGCAGGTATGCCCCGCTCCAAGATAGTTGATGCAGTACAGGGCCGAACCCCAGAAAGACGAGCAGCGATCCCTGCGGCGCAATCGGCAGTTTGAGAAACTCTACCTGCCCCTTGAGATCTGCGCGCACCGAATACGCCAGGCACATACAGGCAGCGATGAAAAGCGCATAAAGCGCACACAGGCCAAGCCCGATTCGGCTCATCCGAAACCCGCTCGCCAATTCTCGCCCTCCACGCATGAACCTGGGGCATCGCCCGCCGCCCTCTGCGCGATTTTTGTGCACGGGATCGCGCATCTGCCGCCCAATTCCGTCCGCCCCGTCGCCGTAGCGCCCCTATTGAACGATCATACAATGGTACGTTCCTTGCACTAGAGTCCTCGCAACACTATTGGGAGAGAGACGCGGCTCATGCAAACGTTCGATATCAAGTCCATATCCGGTTCGCCTTTCAAAACGATCCTCGAGCTCGCGCTTCGGCGCATGATTTGGCTTCCCATGTTGCTGGGCGCTTTCGTCGCGCTGACCCTGGCAGCCACCCCGCCCGCGGCAGCCGCCGACGCCGATGCCGCAACCGCGGAAGCCGATACCAGCGGTCTCGCCGAGATCACGGTAACCGCCGAGAAATTCAACTCCACGGTGCAAAGCACGCCGATCAGCATGACGGCGCTGACCGGCGACCAACTCGCCGCGTCCGGCATCACCTCCATGGAGGACATCATCCGCGACGTGCCGGGCCTGTCCATGCGTTCCGCCGGCCCCGGGTTCACCGAAATCGAGGCCCGCGGCCTCGCCTCCAACGGCGGCGCAGCACCGACGGTCGGCTTTTACCTGGATGAAGTGCCTTTGTCGCCGCCCGCCTTGTCGCAGTCCGGCAAGATCGTGATCGATCCCGATCTCTACGACCTCAATCGAGTCGAAGTATTGCGCGGACCGCAAGGCACGCTCTACGGCTCGGGCTCCATGGGTGGCACCGTCAAGCTCGTCACCAATCAACCGAAGCTCGGTACCTTCGAAGGGTCTTTGCAAGGCAGCGTGTCGGACACCGAGGGCGGCAGCGGCAACGGCGGCGGCAGCGTGATGTTGAACCTTCCGCTGGGCGACATTCTCGCGGTGCGCCTGGTCGCGACCGACACCTATCGCAGCGGCTGGATCGACCGCGTGGTCGTGAGTCCCTTCCCGGCGGACAATCCCGGGCCTCCCGGACTGCCGCCCTACCGGGGCAATGTCCTCGCCGCTCCGGTGACCAGCGTCACCACCAACGTCAACACCGAAAGCCTTTATGGCGGGCGCGCAACGGTGTTGTTTCAGCCCAATGAGGATTTCTCCGTCGTGGCGATGGCGTTCTACCAACGCTTGGTGCTCGGCGGCTACGACGATTTCGATTCGCCGCCCGGCGCGTCGTACATGGCGCATTACGAGGCGTACAACATCCCCGAACCGGTGGCCGACACGGTACATATCTACAGCCTCACCGCCACCGCCAATCTCGGCGGCTTCGCCGACCTGACCAGTTCAACCGCATACTGGCAGCGCCTGCAGCATCAGACCCAGGATGCCTCCGAATCGGCGTCTTACTCAAACGGCGTCTATCCCGACGTAAATCTTGCCTATTCGGAAGTCGACCCCAGCCAGCAATTCAGTCAAGAGCTCCGCTTGAGTTCCCGCGGCGACGGTCGGCTGCACTGGACGGGCGGCGCCTTCTACAGCGATCTGCATTCGCTCTGGAACGAATACGGTGCCAACGACTATTTCGCCGAACCCGGCAATCCCGCCGGCATCATCTACGAGTCGAACAACCCGTATCGAATCGATCAATACGCGCTGTTCGCCGATGGCTCCTTCAAGATCACCGACACCTTGAAATTTTCGACCGGCGTCCGTTGGTATCGCTATCAAAGTTCGCAGTACGAACAGGAATGGGGCTATGACGCTTCAACCCCCGTACCCGTGGCGGCGACCCGCACGACTGCAGCGGAGAGCGGCTACAACCCACGCTTCAATTTGTCCTACGCGCCCACTCCCGATCTCACCACCTATATCTCAGCCTCCAAAGGCTTCCGTCCCGGCGGCGCCAACCAGATCGTACCGCCGCCGAGCGTCCCGCCGCACTGCGCGCCGGGCGCCCAGACCTCATTCGGACCCGACAGCGTGTGGAACTATGAGATCGGCGAGAAAGCCAAATTCTTCGACAACTGGCTGAGTGTCAACAGCGACTTCTACTATATAAAATGGAACGACATCCAACAGACCGTGCTGCAGCTCTGCGGCTATGAGTATGAGTCCAACGCCGGCAACGGCCGCTCCTTCGGACCGGAAATCGAGATCGACGCCAAACTATCGCCGGAGTGGTTCGTGTCGGCGAGCGGCACCTACACCGATGCAAGGCTGACGCAGCCCAATGCGACCTATCTGTCGACATTCCTGCTCACCTCGGCGCTCAACTCCAATGGCACGCACTACTGCGTGACGGCGAGCGGCTGCACCGCCCCCATCATGAATGTCCCGAAACAGACCGCGAACCTGTCGCTGATCTACAAAACCAAGGTCCTCAACGACTATGACCTGACCGCCCGCGTCGCCGACAGCTATGTCGGACCGCAATTCGACGAGGCATATTTCTTCGGCTTCCAACTGCCCTCGTATAGCATCGCAAGCGCGCGCGTCGGTCTGTCCACCGAGAAATGGTCGGCCAATTTGTTCATCGATAACCTCACCAACAAAGTGGCGGAGCTGACCGGCAACAACACGAGTTTCCAATTCAACATCCCGGGCCTCGTGCGCTATACGACGAACCAGCCCCGCACCTTCGGCACCCAGATCAACTACAAATTCTGATACGACGAGCCGCAAACTCACTCCATACCTTCACTCCATCCCCCTCGCGTCAATGGCGCGAGGGGGACGTCTATACACGATCCCCGCCGCGTCATTCCGGCACGACCGGCACTGCGCCGCCCCGGCGCCCCAGCCAGCTCGACCCGACTCGCAGCCCGACGGCGCGCCCTCGACACCTCACGCATCCATCGCGCTGAGCGACTCCGGCAGAATTTGCCCGCCGTCGACCACCAAGCTCTGCCCCGTGATGTACGCCGCCTCATCGCTCGCGAAAAACAACGCCGCGTTCGCAATATCCGCGACGCTCCCCAAACGCCGCATGGGCACCGCGGCTTCCATCTGCTGTACATAGTCCGCGCCCATCACCGAGAGCCCCTCGGTCGCGATATTGCCCGGCAACACCGCATTGACCGTGATGCCATCGCGCGCCAACTCGATCGCAGCGGTCCGCATGAAGCCCAACTGCCCCGCCTTGCTCGCCCCATAGTGCGACCAACCGGGATACCCCGTGACCGGTCCCGTGATCGACGACGTCAAAATGATGCGGCCTCTTTGCCGCGCCTTCAGCGCCGGCAAGCACGCCGACACGGCCAAAAAGTTGCCCTTGAGATTCGTGCCCACCACCGCGTCGAAATCCGCCTCGGTCATGGCGCCGAGTTTCGCCGCCGGAAAAATCCCCGCGTTCGCGCAGAGAATATCGATCCCGCCGAATGACTCGATCGCCGCCTGCGCCATCGCCTGCATCTCCGCTTGCCGCGTCACATCCGCCGCAAACCCGCGCGCCGTGCCGCCCGCCGCGACGATTTCGCCCGCCACCGCCTCGGCCGCGCTCAGGTTCCGTGCCACCACCAACACCTTGCAGCCCGCCAAACCAAATCGCAGCGCAATCCCGCGGCCGATCCCCTTACTGCCGCCGGTCACGACGACACTCCGACCCTCGAGCGACGCAAACATACTTGAGCACTCCTCGAATCCGCTTGAACCACGACGCCACGTTCACCCGCGACGCCCCTGCAAACCACCAACCCTTCGAGCCAAGACGTCCTTCAATTCGAAACGCCCCATTCAGCCCAATAATTTCCCGCCCAAATAATCCCGCGCCAACTTCACGGTACCGAGCGTATACGCCGCCCCCAATTCCCGCGCCAACGGCACCTCAGAGTGCGACGCCAGCCACGCCGTCAACAAAACTCGCCGCAGCATCACGAAGCTCGGAATCTCCGCGCGCTCCTCCACCGACAGCGGCGCCACCGCGCGATACCCCAAGACCCAGGCGCGGAGTAGTTCCCCAACGACCGCCTCATGCTCGATGAAGCTCACCGCCGCCGCAAAGTCGTACAAGAACCAACTGAATCCACAATCATCGAAATCGATGATGCGCAATCGCGCGCCGTCCACCAGCAGATTGGCCAGGCGCAGATCCGCATGCACCAGCCCGAAGCGATCGGCGCCGACACCGAAGCGCTCCAGCCGCTCACGGATCACCCCCAACGCCTGCTCGATCACCAACGCGCCCGGCCGCTCGAGTCCGAGCGCGGCTCGCCACGGACCCCAGTGACCCCGCTCGCCCACCATTGCCTCCACATCCCATCGCTTGCGGCGAAATCCCTCCGGCAGCGCCCACGACTTGGAATGCAGATGCATTCGGGCGGTCACCTCACCCAACCGCTCGAACCACCGCGGCGCATCCACGCCCGCATCCGGCTCGCGGCCCGGTAACCGCTCAAAGGCGACAGCCAACCGACGCGGCCGCCCCGACGGCGACTCCAGCGTCTGCACATACTCGCCGTTCACCCCGGCGACGGGCGTCGCCGTCTCGACCACCCGCTCGCGCCGCAGCGCCTCGATCCATTCGAGCTCCGAGCGAATCTCCGCCGCCGACGAATAGCCGACCCGATGCACGCGTATCACCAACTCGCGCGTCCCGCCGCGCTCGCTCACCGCGAACGTCGCGTTCTCCGACACATTCAATAAGCGCACCGTCGCCGCGGACGACACCCCCCACGACGCCCGCGCATTCGCCACCATGACATGCAGGTCCGCCACCACCTCCGGCGGATATTCACCGGTCATTGAGGCAACTACCGGCGCGCCCCAATTACCGGCCGACCCTCGACCGCGCAATCTCCTCGACCAGCGCCTGTGTAGTCACCTGACGGCAATACCCGCGATTGAGCCGCAATGACCACTCATGCCGCTCCGCCGACAACGTCACGCACGCATCCGTCGGCACCGTCACCAGATATCCGAGATCGCAGGCATCCCGTACCGCTGAATCCACGCACTGGTCGGTGAGGCACCCGGCGATGATCAAGTACCGCGTGCCGAGATTCCGCAGCACATAGTCGATGTTGGTCGACATGAACACCGAAGACGACGTCTTGGGAAACACGATCTCATCCGACCCGGGTGTCAATTCATCGATCATCTGCGCGTCGGGCGAGCCCTTCGGCACATTGAATCCCGAGATCTTGTAGTCGAGCGAGCGATCACGCCCATCGGCGGTCATGCTTTCGATCAACGTATAGGTCACCTCGATGCCGGCGCGCCGGCACGCCTCGCGCAGCAGCACCATGTTCGGCAACCCGCGCTCCGCGAGCGTCCGAAAGAAATAGCCGAAGCGGCTCTCCTTCTCCGCATCGCTCAAGCCCGCGTATTCGCCCCCCTCCCAAGTGGAATTGTATTTCTGCACATCGACGATCAAGAGCGCGGCATGCGCCGGCTCGATCGGGACTTCGCGGCTCAATATTTCGGTCAACGCAGTGCTCCTCTCACACACCCTTCTCCTGTCAACACGCTTCTCCTTTCAATGCCATTCTCCATTCGACTTCATCCGATTCAGTTCCTGCTTCAAAGCAGTTTGCGGTCAACCCGGTAATCGCAACAACGCCCGTTCGGCATCCACCAGCGCCCGGCCGATGCGCTCCGCCCACTCGGTTTGGCCCGCCTCGTCGGCCACCAAGTCCTGTCGTATCTCGATTTCGACGTGCGGCAGTCCGCGCGCCTCACCGTGACGCGGAATGGTGTAATCGGTCTCATCGCTGACGAAGTACGGTTCATTGTCGGCGATGACCAGACCCGGTTCGCGGCGCAGCGCCTCGAGCATCAGTCCCGCCAATCGGCGGTCGCGGTTATACAGTATCGCGGCATGCATCTCGCGCCGCACTCCTTTGTAAACATTCGTCATGCTGTGCTGAGCTACCAAGATCGTGGCCCTCCCCGCCGCCGCCCGCTCATCGAGCAGCGCGCGCACGTGGTGGTGATAGGGATCGAAGATCTCCTTGCGCCGCGCCGCGATGTCGACCGCGCCCAACCCCACATTGCCCGGAATCTCGGTCGTCTCGCTGATCAAAGGAATCGAGGACGCCACGCTCGGGTCCCGATTGCAGTCGATCACCAAGCGCGAATAATTTTGCGCCACCAGCGCCGCATCGAGTGCCGCCGCCACGCGGCGCGCCACGCCCAACGCTCCGATGTCCCACGCGATGTGCCGCTGCAATTCCGCGTCCGACAAGCCGAGATTCTCGAGCCGCCGCGGAATGCGCCGGCTCGCATGATCCACCACAATGACGAAGTTCGAGCGCCCGTCCCGCCCGGCTTCGATGAACGGCGGTGGCTCATCGTCAGCCAGCAGTCGATACTCGCACCCGCTGGCGTCCCCCTCGGTTCCGCTTCCCTCCCCGCGCGGCTCGCTCTCGGACTCGCGCTCGGAATGCTCAGTAAACTTCGGCATAGCGACGACAGATCTCCGTCTCCTCGAGGTTCTGCAGGCTGCCAATTTCGCCCCGTTTGAACCGCACATAAGCCGACAGCAGATCCTTCCCCAACCACTCGCCCGCCCTCTCATTCTCCTCGAGCAGCGTCAGAGCCTCCCCCAAACTGCTTGGCAGCGGCCGCGGCGCGTGTTCCGCAAGGTCCCGCCCCTCTCGAATCCCGTCGAGTCCCGCCTGCACCAGCGCGGCCAGCACGAGATACGGACTGGCCGTCGCATCTGCGACCCGAAATTCCACATTGAACTGACTAGCCCGCTGCGCAGGATCGCTGCCCACCAGCGGACAGATCCGCAGCGCGGTGCCGCGATCCATGTCCCCGATGTCGGCCCGTACCGGCGCCCATCGATTCGGACGCAGCCGATAGTACGAAGCCACCGAGGGCGCGGTCAGCGCGCATAGCGCCGGCAGATGTTCCAAAATCCCAGCGACGAATCGACTCCCCAGCAACGACAGACCAAGGGTCCGCTCCGCATCGTAGAGCACCGGCCGGTCGCTCTCGTCCAAGAAGCTCCAATGAATGTGCGTGCCGCTCGCGATGCCGTTCGGATCGTGAATCGGCGCGAAACTCACCCGCTGCCCCAATCGAAACGCCACCGCCTGCGCGATTTCCCGCACGATCACCGCGTCATCGGCGGCCCGGAGCCCGCGGGACGGCGCCGTCGTGACCTCGAATTGTTGCGGCCCAAACTCCGCCAGGAACGAATCCGGAATCACCCGCGCCTGCCGCAACGCCGCCAGCAATACCTCGCCGAACGACCCCTGGCGCCGATACTTATGGAGTTCGTAGGGCTGCAGAGGATGCGCGGCGACGCCGCTGTAGATGAATTCCTGCTCGAAAGTGGCGAGCAGCTGCAACCCCGTCTCGGCCTTCAGACGCCCGAGCGCCCGGCGCAATAGCTGCCGCGGACAGAAATCCCACGGCGCGCCGTCCAGCGTCTTGATGTCTCCTATATAGAAGTGTTCCGCACTGCCGCCGTTCGGCGCCAGGCTCCCTCCCGCGACAGGCGCGCCGCCGCCGTCGAACGGCACTCCACTCCCTTCGAACGGTACGAATACTCGCGTCGTGGCATCGGGGATGAGAAACACCTCGCCCTGAGTGCCGAAGGGCGTGGCATGGATGGGACCAAAGGCCGAGATGAATATATTCGTCGGCGCGAGCCCGACGCCGCGCTCCAACCGCGCCGCGAGATCCGCCGCCGGAAAGCTCTTGCCCCGAAAATGCCCCGACCAATCGCTGGTTCCGACGAAAACGATCTGCTCACGCACCATCGATCGAGATTACCATCCCTTCCGTCATTGGGAAGACCAGCGCGAGGGGCGAACCCCCAAGCGGTCACGCCTTCAGGCGGTCGCCGAGTCTTCGGCAGGGGCGGTCTGCACCGGAGTGATTAGCCCGGCATCGTCCAGCCCCAAGGAGTTGATCCGCGGACTGACCGCATGTGCCAGCATGAGGTCCGCGCTATACGGCCTGAGCACCGCCTTGGCCTGGACGGGTGTGCCGCGCAGCCAAGTCTCGTAATCCCGGCGCGCCAAGATGGCCGGCATGCGCGCCTGCACGCTGGTCAAGCCGGCCATGAGTTCGTTGACCGGCACGCGGATGATCGCGCAGCTCTCGATCACATCATCGTCATCTCCCACCGATCGGTCCCAGACAGCCGCCAATCCGAACACCGACCGGTTGGCAAGCGTTACGAAATGCGGTTGGCGATAGCGGGCGCGCGTGAGCTGCCACACATAGAAGCCGGCGACCGGCAGTATGCAGCGCTGACTACTCAGCCACGGCATCCGATACACGGCCGACCGCTCGATGACGTCGATGTCGGCGCAGTGCGTGCGATCGCCCGTCGGCCGGCCCTCGGCCCACGGGGGAATCAATCCCCAGCGCAGCATCATGCCTTCCGACTCACCGTCGTGTACGCGAATTGCCGGCACATACTGCGACGGCGCGACGTTGAATCGCGCGACGAATTTCCACCACGTGCGGCTCGGTAGGAACTCCCGCTCCGCGGCGATTTGGTCTGATAGGACATAACGCTCGCACATGGGTTAAGCGTACCGTCTTCGGACGGCCAAAAGCTGTGACGGACCTTGGGTCTTGTTAAGATCGGATCGCGCCGCCCGTTCCAACGACCGCGCTATCCGACGATGGCGGGGTTCGACGGCCGCGTATTCGGGATATGGCCGGACCATGGGATAGGGCCGCGCGATGGGGAGCCAATCGATGATCGAGACACCGGGACGGTCAAATTTGGAGCGCTGGCTGGCGCTGCTGGTCCGTTATTGGGCTTTCAACATGAGCCTGGCTCACAGCCAAGGCGGCAACTGGCCGGGCTTTGGATACACCGACGATGAGAAAGCGACACTCGATTCCCTCGCCGCCAAAGTCCCCGCCCTCGAATACTACGTCTGGGTCGCCCTGACAGCCGTGTTCTACTGCGCCATAGCGGGCGTGGTAGTCACCGTGGGGATGAACTGCCTGACCCATGTCATCGGCGGTGAGCAAAACGTGGCCAATACCCCCGCCCCGCTATTCTTCGCCCAGTTGGCGCTCGATTTGGCTGTCAGCTTCTCGATTGGCCTCCCGGCGGCCATGCTGCCGGCCGCCGCTTTGGTTGGGCGCTGGTTTACGGTAGCCGACGCGGCGCTGCCGGATCGCGCCACCACCTCGCACTATTTTCACAAACTCTGGTTTCAAATGACCCGCATGGCACTCGTCAGCCTGGTCATTCTGATTCCGCTCTGGATCTACGTTCCCGCCGATTCCAAATTCTTCGCCGTTTCACGCCTGATAGTGCCGCTGCTGTCGCCCGCCGTGAGCGCACTGACCGCCGCCTACTATTTTACCGCCCGCCTGCGGCGCAGCGCCGGCGACTCCTCGAAAGCCTGATCACGCCAGCGCGATTTGCGCCGTGGGACACCGCGCGACGAGTTCGCGCTGCAGCCGCGCAATATCCGCCTCGGCATTCGCCGGTATCAACACACTTTGATGAATGTGTACGATCGTTGTCCCCGAATACCCGGCCGGGACCACCTTCTCGAAATTGAACATCAGGCTGCGCGGCGGCCTCTCATCGATCGACGCCGAGGTCAGATACACACTGATACCGAGCCAGGTCGTGTAGGCGCTATCGCAGAACACGCCATCATGTCCAAAGTAGGCCTCCGGCGCGCTCGCCAAGAGTTTGGCGCGCAGCTTATCCGGCATTAGCCGCCCGGCGATCACGCTCCACATGACCATCGCGGTGATCGCGCCGCACACGAACAGCACATACAGCGCTTTTGCCCAGGCCGGGCCCGGCGAGAAATACATGACGCCGATCGCGATGCCGGCGAACGGCAACAGCAATTTTTTCCAATCGCGCTTCGGAACGAATGGGGCCGGCATCGCCTTGGCGCGGTCGGCCTGAATATTCGCCCACTCCCGCCACTGCGCCGGCGGATACTGCCAATGCACCCACGGATCGTAAGTGAGCGCGGTGAGCGACCGATCGAAGTTCCGCGAGGTGACGTACATCACCGGCAATAAAATGACCATCAGATATAGGGTGAGCCCACCGGCGGTAAGCCCGACATATTTCACATTGCCCGGAAGCAATCCCGCCGCTCCACAGACCGCGAGAATGACGACCAGGATCTTGGCCCAGCGATAGACCTTTTGGCGGTGAAAATGCACCAACTTCGCCGTCGGCGGCAACGTCGTCACCAGCTTCGCCGCCTTCGGCGTCGACACGGCGGTGATGCCGAAGATCATGACCAGCGTGGCTGCGATCACGACGCCCCCCATCGCGACGACGGTCACGGTTGCGGAACTATTCTTCGTGAGGTTGGCCACGAGCGCGATGGCCGCCACGACCCCAGCGATCAACACTGCGATCAACAGAACCGTCCGCACGGTCGACGCGGCCGAGTACAGCGGATTGCGTTTCCACGCCATCCACGCCCCGACCACGGTAATCAATGCGAAAACGACCATGTACATGACGATTACCCTGGCAACACCTTTGTCCGGGTGAGGCCCGACAATTGACGCACCCTTACGAATATTGGCGCAGACGCCAAAATTGTGCGAGTGCCGCATATCGCGATTGCGCGATTGCGCGATTCGGTGCCCCGCCACCGGTCCGGCAGCGAATCGAACTCGAAGTACACTACCCCGGTAGAATGTCATCCCATGCAAAGGCAGCCGTCACCAGACCGCCTGACTTGGCCGATGCGAAGTCCGGCGGCAGTCTCCTCCGCGGCCGCGCCCCATGCCGGCGCTCTTGCCGGCGCCGGCGCCCGGTTGGCGGCGAGCCTGCTTCTCACACTGCTCGCGGCGAGTCTGCTGTCACCCGACTGCCGCGCCGCTCAAACCTCCCCACCCACTTCGCAAACACCCACCTCGCCAACACCCACCTCGCCAACACGCGCCGCGCCGGCACCCGCCTCCACCGTACTCGCCACGCAATCGCCAGCCTCACCGCCACTCGCCACGCCCCAACCAGTCGCCCCGCCTTCCGACTCGCCGCCGCCCGCCATGGACGAAATCGTCGTCACCGGCGAACGCGCCGGCCCCGGCATGTGGCACGTGCGTCACGGCAATGCGCAAATCTATATCTTGGGCAGTCTCTCCCCCTTGCCGAAGGGCATCACCTGGCGCTCCAAGCAAGTCGAGCAAGTGCTCGACACCGCCAGCATCGTCTTGCTGCAAAAACCCTTCGACATCGGCATCGCGAGAATCCTCTGGGTGTTGATCACCGAGCGCAGCGTCCTTCTGGTGCGCGGTGGCGATCGGCTCAAGGACGTCATGCCCGCGGACTTATACGCGCGCTTCGCGCGCCAGCGAGCCAAGTTCACCGACGATGACAAAAAATGGGAGCGCTTTCGCCCCATCATCGCCAGCGCATTCCTGCAGCAAGCCGCCTTTCACCAGGTCGGCCTGTCGACGCGCATCGACCTAGGAGCCGCGATGCGCACCCTCGCGAAGCAACATCACGTCGCCGTCGAAGAGATCAAGGTCGCGGCCGTCGGCGACGTCCTCGACACCCTCAAGACCCTGCCGCAGGCAACCGAAAACGCCTGCGTCGACGCCTCGCTGGTGACCGTCGAGAGCGGACTGCCGAGGCTCATCGACCGGGCGCTGGCGTGGTCCAACGGCAATGTGGAGCGCATCGAGAATTCACCCGAACCGAAGGCGGTGGATGCCTGTCGCATCGCTCTCGAAGCCTCATCGGGCACCGCCGATCTCATCGTCCAGATGCGCCAAAAGTGGCTGGAAACTCTGGAGAAATACCTGCGCGGCGACGGCGTGGCCGTGGCGGTGGTCAATATCGATATGTTGCTCGAACACGGCGGCCTGCTCGACGAACTGCGCGCCAAAGGCTACCAAGTCGATGCGCCGGGAACTTGAAGTCCCTCCACCGCGCCGCTGTCCCTCTGACGCGACGATATCTTTGAGTCCGCCAGGCTCCACGCTCAAGCAATCCCCGTCAATTCCCCGTAAGGTAACGGCATGAGCGCCGATCGTCCCACTCCGTCACCCGCCATCATCGCGGGTCATCCGGCTCGCTTTGATGCCGAGGGCCGCCTCGCGCCGTGGACCTCGTGGAACGCGGCCCTCGATCGGGAAATGAATTTCTATAAACAGTGCCCGTCAGACCATGGGTATCCGCGCTTTGCCTTCGTCACGTTTCTCGACGCCCACTGGACTCCCATGGCGGACCGCACCGACACCATCCCCGCCACGCAGATCGGCATGGGTATCCTTTCCTATCTGAAATTTTACGAACTGCGCGGCAAGCGTGATCCCGGCTACGTCACGACGGCCTGCGCGATGGGCGATTATCTGGTCAAGGAAGCGCTCACGCCGAACGTCGGAACGTATCCTTCATTCACCCGCTCGACCGGCAAGCGGGATTTTTTCCCCCTGCCTCCGGATTCAGGCTCGCAAGGCGATCGACCGCACGAGATCGAACCCGACAAGGGCGGCATCGCCGGCTACGCACTGGCGCTGCTGTTCAAGTCCACCGGCGAGCCTCGGTACCTGTCCCAGGCGCGGCACAACGCAAAGGTGCTCGCCGCCAATCAGCAGGCCGGCGATGCAACGCGATCGCCCTGGCCGTTTCGCGCCGATTATCGCACCGGCGAGGCCCGCGGACCGGTCTCCGGCAACATGATCTTCATCCTGCGGCTGTACGACATACTCTTGTCGCTGGGACTGGAGGAATTCTCCGCGCCCCGAGACGCGCTCTGGAACTGGATCAAGCACTACCAGATTCCGGATGCCGCCGGCGACGGTGGCCTCTTCGCGCAGTTCTTCGAGGACCATGAGACGCCCACCAATCGCACCGCCTGGGCGCCGCTCAATCTGGCCCGCTACCTCCTCGAGCAGCGCGAACAGCTCGACCCCGAATGGCGCGAATCATGCGGCATCTTGATAGAATTCGTGCGCCGCACTTTCACCCACCAGGAATTCGGCGTCACGGTGTGTCATGAGCAAGACGAAGACAAACAAGCCTGGGGCGGCGTGATCGCCACCTACGGCGCGGTACTCGCGCTCTACGCCAAGGCCACCGGCTCCTCGAGCGTCGCCCGCGACGCCCGCGAGGTCCTCAATTTCACCCTGTACTCGATCGACGAACTCGGCCGACCGCGCGATCTTTTCCTGAATCCCGCTCCCGGCGGCTGGCAGGAAGACGCCCACACCGATGTCATCCACAATTACGTGGACGCCCTGCGCGCCTTCCCCGAATGGGGAGACGCGCAGTCGTGACCCGCCGAGCGACCAATCAGCCATCGCTGCCACGCGCAGCCGCGAGACGTGCCCTCGTGACCCCCCGATCGACGACACAGCCATGGGTGCCACGCGCGGCGATTGCGCGTCACGCCCTGAACCGTTTAGTCATTCCTCTGTTCATCGCACTCCTCGAGCCTTTCGCTTGCGCCGCGGGCGAAGGCACGCCCACCGGCTACGCGGCGCTTGTGGAACGGGTCGCACCGAGCGTCGTGACCGTCATGGTGGAGGAACAGCGCGTCAGCGCGGGTCAGCGCGCCGCCGACCGGGTGACGGCGTCGGATAACGGCTACGACGCCGTCGGTGCGCTCATTCGACGGCTGCTGACGGGCGCGAGCGGCAACCCCGGCGCGGACGATCGGGCCACTGCCGCGCTCGGTTCAGGCTTCGTGATCCGCGCCGATGGGCTCATCGTCACCAACCGGCACGTCATCTTGGGGGCCCGCACCGTGAAGGTCCGGCTGGCCGACGCCCGCGAGTTTCCCGCCAAGATCGTCGGCTCCGACGCCGTCACCGACATCGCATTGCTGAAAATTTCCGCGGGAACGCTGCCGGCACTGCGGCTGGCGTCGGCCCACGCGGTATCGGTCGGCGATGCCGTGATCGCGATCGGCGATCCCTTTGGGCTCGGTCAATCCGTGAGCGCGGGTATCATCTCCGCGCGCGCCCGCACGCTCGAGGATGACCCCTACATCGATTTCTTGCAGACGGATGCAGCCATCAATCACGGCAACTCGGGTGGCCCGCTCTTGACCGCGGACGGTACGGTCGTCGGCGTCACCTCGGCGATCTTCTCGCCCAATGGCGGCTCGGTCGGATTGGGCTTTGCGATTCCGGCGGAAACGGTTGCGGCCGTGGTCGGCGAGATCGAGGCGCACGGCAGCGTCGAGCGGGGTTATCTCGGTATCTCCGCGCAAGCAACGACGCCGGTGCTGGCCAAGGCGCTCGACATGAAGGCCGTCACCGGCGTGCTGGTCACCGCCGTCGATCCGCAAGGTCCCGCCGTCGGCGCACTGTGGGTCGGAGACGTGCTGCTCACCCTCGGCGCCGACACCGTGACCTTCAGCGGCTTGAGCAAGATCACGGCGCGGCTCAAGCCCGCGAGCCTCGTCGTCGCGTCGGTGTTGCGCGGCGGCACGCAACAGACCGTTGCCATCAAGATCGGCCGGCTTCCCGACCCGCCCGCCGATCCCGCGCTGACCGGCGGCCAAGACACCTGGGTGCCCGCTTTGCGACTCGGCGTCGCCAATACGACTCCCGAGATCCGCAAAGCCATCAAGGCCGCCGATGAAGCGAGCGGCCTGATCGTGACTCAGTTACGCCCCGCCGGAGCCGGCGCGCTCGCCGGCCTCAAGGTCGGCGATCTCCTCACCCACGCCGGTACCAAACAATTGATCGACCCGGCGGATATCGCCAAGGTCGCGACCCCGACGCCTCAGGCCCCCCTGCTCATTCGCGTCGTGCGTGACGGCGTGCCGACCTTCGTCGCCATCACCGGCGAAGTCGGGCCCTGAGCCCTGAGCGCGCCGCTCGGCGACTGCCATGAAATGCAAACACCCGCGCGCGCGGACTACACCCGCTGTGCCGCTGCTCAAGGGTCTTGAAGACCTAGGTCTCGTGCAAAGCCCGCATGAAGGCCACGAGCACCGAGGCGGAATTGTCCGCGGCGAGCTGCATGAAGGTATTCATCTGGTTGGTGCTGGCGTCGCCGCCCGCTAGGTCCGACACGCTGCGAAAGACGAGGAAGGGGATCTCGTTGCGAAACGCCACCTGCGCCACCGCGGCGCTTTCCATATCGGTCACGCCGGCATGGAACGTCGTGTACAGGTATTCGCGGTATTCCTTGTTGTCCACGAAGGCCGGTCCGCTCACCCCCGTGCCCCCGATGACGACCTTGGGCGCCTTGTCGAGGCACGCGCGCGCGGCGGTGCAGTTCTTGAGTGGCAAGTCGCCGACCGCGCTCCGGGCAAGCGCGAAGAGGCCGGGATCGACGGCGAAGGCGTCACGGTATTCTTCGGGATGATGGGCGCTGCCCACCCTGACGCCGCGCGGTAGCATCATGCCGTAGCCCGGCTCACCCGCCATGCCGGGCATCCAGGGGGGCGCCTTGAACCCGTCGGGGGTCGCACGAGCCATGACGAGTTCCATGGACTCCACCCAACGCTCCGGCACGATGACATCGCCGACGTTCAAACCAGGATCGACACCGCCCGCAATCCCCGAGAACACGATGCGGTTGATCGGGAAGTGATCGATCAGGAACTGGGTGTTCAAGGCGGCGTTGACCATGCTGACACCGCTCAACATGAGCACGACGGGTTGACCTTCGAGCGTACCGGACACCACGCGGACGCCTTGGACGCTACGCGTCTGCGGATGCTTCACGAGCCCCACGAGCGCCGTCCATTCCGGCTCGAAGGCGCACAGTATGGCCGTCCGGCCGGTTGTCGACGTATTGGTTAGAGCCTCGGACGGCGTGGCCATGCCCACCAGCAACGTCAGCACCAGGCCGATGAACCGCGTGAGTTCGAAAGCCAAACGCAATAACCGTCCTTCCAAACGCACCGACCGGCCTTCCAAACGCACCGACCGGCGATCTTCCAAATTGAACGATACGGCCGCGGAGAGATTTTGAACGGGCATTTCTCAATTTTAATTGAATACCCGCGATCAAGAAAGCCGCGTACTGGTCACGAATGCCCGCACGATGATCTACTCGCGCGATGAATCGGCGAGCGAACAGACCGCTCCCGGCACCAGCCATGGCGCCAGATCTTGCCACGAGAGATCGATTGCGGGCACGCGCTCGTTGCGCGTCTCGCCCTCGTGCTCCACGAATCGCAGCCCGTTGTCCGTGACCACAAACCCGTCCGTGAACAATGAGTTCATCCCGTCGGCAGAGAGCGCCCACTCGGACAACTCCGTTCCGCTCGCCTGAAGTCGCCGGCGGTAGAGTGCCAGAACCTCCGATCTCCAGTCGGAGTCGGTTCGGAACAAATCAGTGTTCTCGAGTGCGCGCCTTGCCCTCACGTTCCAGTTGAACGTGGAAAAATCTTCGTTTGGATGTGCACCGCCACTATAGGTCGAGCCCGTGATGCTCGCCGACACATAGCAATCGTTGACGCCCTCCAGGTGGACATCGAGCGAGCGATTCCAGCCCCCCTGAATCCAATCGGCCATGAGCTTGCGTACGCGGTCCCCGAGCGCGCCGAATGCGGCTTCGGTCGACGCTACGTGGCTCTGTATGGGAATTACCTTGGCGTCCACACGCGGCCAGGTCAGTTGCAAGTCCCAAGTAAAGAGGGCGCGCTCCGGATCCATATGCTGCAAATCCTCATCCGCCCACTCGAGGGAATACACACCGGTGTTGTAGACCGTCCAACGACCCACGCGATACACCGACCCAGGAATGTCCGCGAGGTAGTTGATGTACTGGTTTCTCAAGCATCGAGCCTCGCCTTGGCAATATCCTCCCGCCCATTCCAGAAAACGGCGTAATGACCGATGCACCGCATCTTTGCCTTCAGGCGAGAGTGTTCGAATCACCTTGGTGGTTTCGCGTTCGATTCGAGTACGCAGGACCCCCAGCGGGGCAGTCAGCGGATCCAGCCCCTTGAACACATCGTCACCCGCCGCGGCGCGTGATAGCGAAGGACAAGCGAGCGCCATCCCCACGAGTACGACGACAAATGCGTCGCCCCACGCCCTCATTCGCCTTCCCAATCGAAGCGCCACACCGCGATGGCGGCGAACAACACCGACCAGCCGAGCAGCACCGCGACGGGCAGGAGAGCCGCATGAAACGGCAGCCCACGCCACGTCATCGCGTCGAGGCCATCGACCGCCCAGCGCGTCGGCACGAACTCACTGACGTTCTGCAGCCACTCCGGAAACACGAAGGCCGGGACCCATGCCCCGCCCAACATGACGAGTATCAACGCGGCGAATATCGAGAGTCCGCGCGTCGCACCGACCGAGCGCCCGACAGCGGCGATCATGAGCCCGGTGGTCGCGGCCAGAATCGCGAACGCGACCGCCACCGCGGCGAAGCCCACGGCGCTGCCGGCGATGCGCACGCCAAAGATGAGCATGGCGGCTATATAGACCGCCGTGAAGATCAGCAACGCGATCAAGGTCGTACCGACCACGCGGCTGCCGAGCAGAGTGGCTCTCGACAAGGGCGCAGCGCGGAGCCGGCGCCACATGCCCTGCTGTCGCATCAATAGCAAGTTGACGCCGGCATCGATGCTCATGAAGAGTATGAATTGCACACTCATCCCGGCGAAGGAGTGAGCGTACGAGTTGTAGTGCGGCCCACTGCTCACCGCCGTAGCGTTCAAAGTGAACGGCACGGGGAGCGCGTTGCGTGTCACCTGATGCATCACATGCTGAGTCAGCAACCCCTCGATGATCGGGCGCACCAGGGACTGCGACGGGTCATACAGCAATTCGACTGACGGCTTACCCCCGCCGCTCACAGCAGCGCCCGCCGCCGGGCCCGCCGCACTGCCGCCCACGCCCCCGGCACCGCCAACGCCGCCGGCCACGCCGCCAACACCACCAGACACGCGGCCGGCCACGTCGCCAGCGCCGCCGCCGGCAAACCCGGTGGCGCCAGCCGCCAATAGTTTCGTCGTCGCCGCCGCGAAACCCGGCGGCAAGATGATGGCCGCGCGCAGCTTGCCGCTCGCGACCTGCCCTCGCGCCTCCTCGGCAGTCATTACAGTGACCACCAGCGATTCATCGTGCCCGAGATCGGCGACGATCGCCTTCGACAGGTCGCTATCATCCTGATCGACCACCGCCAGCGGCACCCGGGTCACCGGCGCGTCGTCGCCGTTGCCGCCGAACAAAAAGCCGAAAAAGCCCGCGATGCAGATCGGCGTGATCACGCTCACCATCACCGCGCGCCGGTCGCGTAAGAACAGCGCGAGATCCTTGCGCACCAGGGCGCGGAATGCCGTCAGAGTAAGATTCATGAGTCGCGCAACGAGCGGCCGGTGAGGGATAGGAACACGTCCTCGAGATTGGCGCGCCGGCTGGTGAGCTCCTTGCAACTGAAGCCGCGCGCCGCGAGGCGTTCGAGGACACGCGGCGCGGCGGTACCGACGTCGACGGCCGCGACACTGAGTTCGAGTCCCGACAGCTCCACCCGCGTGACCCCCGGCAGGCTTTCGAGCTCCGCAATGGCGGGGGCGTCGGGCGGCGCATCGTAGAGCAGGTTCAGCAGGCTGGGCACCGGTGCACGCGCCAACAGTCCTTCCAGCGTGTCATCCGCCAGCACTTTGCCGTGATCGATCACCACCACCCGATCGCATAGCCGCTCCACTTCCTCCATATAATGTGTCGTGTACACCAGCGTGCGCCCCGCGGCGGCGAGCGCCTCGATGGTGTCGAAAATCGCGTTGCGGCTCTGCGGATCGACTCCCACCGTGGGCTCATCGAGAATCAAGATCTGCGGCTCGTGCAGGAGCGCGCAGGCGATGTTGAGCCGCCGCCGCATGCCGCCGCTGAACTCCTTGGGCGGATCGAGGGCCCGGTCCGACAGGCTCGTGAGTTCGAGCACCGCATCGATTCGCAGCGCGAGCGCGCGGCCCGCAAGTCCATAGAGCGCGCCG
>Ga0209611_10003081_pt1 | contig 29187 bp, 35 predicted proteins | sample S1TSphgellanicum_3_FD_187693 | JGI IMG/M metagenome (GOLD analysis project Ga0209611, IMG submission 187693) | Host-associated microbial communities from peat moss isolated from Minnesota, USA - S1T2_Fc - Sphagnum magellanicum MG (SPAdes) (version 2) | ecosystem: Host-associated > Plants > Peat...
AACAAAGAAAAAATTATAAATACGAAAACCACCTAAAAGATGAGCAAAGCAAATCGCAACTAACTTTCTGTTTCCGGCAAATGGACAGTAACCCCCCCTACTTCCCAAAAATAAAGAGATGGGGGGGGGTGTTTGAGACCAAAGTGAGGGCGGGGTGGGTGGGAGGCACGATTCCGGCATTTTGGAACGCCCCAATGGGTGGGCGACAATGACAGTTTGGGGTCACATTTTTAGCCTGCAACGTGACAGACCCCCAATTCCAGCCCGGAATTTGTGGGCCGGGTGGAAAGGAAGGAAGAAAGAGCAGGTAGGAGGAGGAAGGGGTGGCCAGAAGGGGATGGATGAATGATTTATTGGATGTATGAGTAACGAAGACGACTATCATCCTCGTCCTCGTCGTCCTTGAAGACGAAGGCAAAAGGCGGGACAGCTGTGGCCCTGTTGCTCTTGTTGCGCTTGCTGCAATTACTGGACGTTGTTGTCGCCGGGAGACGAGTGATTTCTGTGTGCTGTGATGCTCTACTCGTTCAAGAACATACACGAGAACTGAAGAGTGGATGCTTTAGCTATTTGTGGAAGTGAATGTGAATTTTTTCGAGAACAAACTGATTTTCTTGGAATTTTTTGGCCGGTCGGAGGAGGGAGAGAGTCGGAGGGAGTCCTCTTCTTTCTTCTTCTTCTTTTGGTGCTGTTGTTGTGTTGCCCACCCCTCCCCCCCCCTTTCTTCTTGTATCACGGCTGTTGCATTGCGAATAGTAAAGCTGGTGGTTGTGTGAAGAGAATAGTGTTGTTTCTGTTGTCTCCTTGTGTGCCTGAGTGTCTGAGCGAGGGAGCCAGTGAGTGACCGAGCGAGGTTATTTATTGCTTCTCTCTCTTGCTGTTGTCAAGTATTTTGGTTGTAGTTGGGGGAGTTATGAAGATGTCCTTATGCAGCAGATGGAATGAGGATTGCTGCTGTAGCGTTGGTGCTGTAGACAATAATATTACTAGAAACGTTGTGGTGGTGGTGTGTTGGAGGAATCACTTCTGAATTTCTTCTTCAAGAGTGCACTGTTCGTTGCACCACGACGAACAGTGCTTTAGCTGCTCCTTCTACCTACCTCGGTCCTTCGCTTGCAGGCTGGCCTATTTTGAAGGTGCAAGGCGGGATTTGTGAGCCACAGGTAGACTTGCTTCTTCTCCTTCTCCTTCTTTTCTATGTTTCTTGGCTTTCTTCTTGGAGATTCTGTGCTTTTGAGAAACATGTGTATAGATCGAAACAGAGAAACTCTGAAAGCCCTGAGAGAGAAAATCCTGTTGCCGGAAATCGCTGTTCCTGATCGACATGGCTGCGTCCTTGACCGCAAGCCCTCGATTATTCCTCGCACATAGTTCCAAGACTTCTTTTCTGAAAAGCTCCGTTCCTCTGTCTCACGTGTTTGCAGATCTCACTAGCTGTAATACTACACTCTGCTTTGTTTTGGAAACAATAGTACTTGCCTCTAGGTACTGTGCAGCATCAAGTCCCCGTAGTTCTTCAGCATCAAGTCCCCGTAGTTCTTCTGATGACAAAACCGCGCATATCGCTGCACTGACAAGCGAGAGAGGAGATAGTGGAAACTTTTCTCAGTTGTGTGCTGTTTACTGAACCAGGTATTCTTATCTTCAAGAGCACCGCTTCAGCGCTGATGGAGGCAAGAAGTTGGCCCTACTTTGACCCTGACTATGAGACCATCGGCATGCGCATCAGCCCGCCACGGTATGACCACACCGGAACCTCACTCAAGTCTTATTCTTGCGAACATCTATGTGTGCCTTTCGAGTGTGTTTCTCTCTTCTGGTTTTGTTGTTGCCATCTCGAGAGTAACGCTTGCTTTGTGATGGATTTCTGAAACACGCATCATCTGAAATCAAGTCTTTGTTTTGTTGCAGAGTTGTTGTGGATAATGACGCATACGACGATGCCACTCTTGTTAAGGTAAGAAGAAGAAACAAAAGTTCTCTCTTCTTCCTGTCTTTTTCTTTTTCACATGAGAAAGAGGAATAGAAATGTCACTTCCTTTCTTTGGTAAGAAGAAACGCATCCACATAGTCTTTCCCTTTGTTTGTTATTTGATCTGTGAACTTTCTTCTTCTTCTGGTGGGTTCTGAGCTTGTCCATTGCTTTGCTGCTGCTCTGTTTTCCCACCAGGTCGACAGTGGCAATAGACATGGCATCTTGCTGGAGGTTGTGCAACTGCTCACCGATCTTGATTTGACAGTCACTAAAGCTTACATCTCATCTGATGGCAGATGGTTCATGGTTGGTAAGTCTGGAAAACCTGCAATCCTTTTCTCTGGGTATTGGGTGGAACAAAATATTGGAATAGCTCCAAAGTAGTGCTCTGCTTCTGTTTTTTGGCTCCCGTCCCTGACCTTTATTGTTCTTGTTTTGTGATGTAGTGTTCCATGTCACTGACAGGAAGGGAGGCAAGATCCATGATGATGAGACCATTACCCACATAATACAGGTGTGATGAAGTTTTGCTCTTTTTTGAATAACCCCAAAGACCAACCCAAAGTTTCTCTCTTTTGGGTTGGTATTTTCTGGGTCAGTTTAGCAAGTATATAGAGAGCAATGGCCATAGTGGTGGTGGTTCTGTATTGTTCTAAAGGGCTTTACACATGTGTTGTGCTCTCAGTTCCTGCCTTCACCTAACTGGCTGCTCTACTGATGCAGACATTGGGAACAAAGAAGAGAAAGGAACATTCAGCTTCAGATCTGCAAAAATGTCCAGGGCGATCTGTGGGGGTGGAATCCATAGCAGAGCACACAGCCATAGAGCTCACAGGAACTGATAGGCCTGGTCTTCTCTCGGAGGTGTCAGCAGTGCTTACAAACACGCAGTGTAATGTAAATGCTGCTGAAGTGTGGACACACAATAGCAGGGTGGCATGTGTGGTCTATGTAACTGATGGAGAGTCTGGAGGCCCTGTCAAGGACGAGAAGAAATTGAACTCCATGAGGGAGTTGTTGTCAAATGTTATGGGAAGTGATGGGGAAAGGAGAGGAGCAAAGACAGATTTTGTTCCCGGAATCACTCACACTGAGAGACGCTTACATCAGATGATGTTTGCAGATAGGGACTATGAAGGGGGTGATCAGACCCCACAATTCAGGAGCTTGGATGACAAAAGCAAACCCATTATCTCAGTGCAAAAGACCAATGAAAGGGGTTATGTCTTGGTCAACATCCAGTGTAGAGACCAACCCAAGCTGCTGTTTGATACAGTTTGTGCTCTGACAGACATGCAGTTTGTTGTGTTTCATGCCACCATCAGCTGTTCAGGCTTTGATGCTGTTCAGGTATTACTCAAGTCTCAGTTATCTTATAAAAGTGGGTTATTCAAGTGTGTCTCCTTGAGCTCTTACTTCTGATCCTGGCAATCTCTGACAATTTGTGAGTGTGAATAACAATATTGTGCCCAACACTTTTTCTGTGCATTGTTATTTGACAGGAATACTACATTCGCCATGTGGATGGCTGCCCACTTGATGCAGAAGGTGAACTTCGCATCAAGAAATGTTTGGAAGCTGCAATTGAGCGAAGATCCTCTGAGGTAAAAAGAACTTGATCTCACATTCAGGTGCATTGAGACCCATTAAGATTGCTGAGTGTTCGAAAACTTCACTTTCTTTTATTATCTTCTGCTAGGCACGTGATTTATGTTTTGGTATCAATCATTCATTTATTGACTTGAACAGTGGTTGTTTGAAACATTGACCAGGACATTTCTTAACTAGTTCAAAGTACTATGTGAGCTGACAGTGCTCTTCTGCATCTCTCATGCAAATCCCATTGCTGATGTTGTCCTTCTGTTGTTATTTTTGCAGGGTTTGAGGTTAGAGCTCTGTACCAGTGACAGGGTGGGGCTTTTGTCAGATGTGACTCGCATCTTTCGGGAGAATGGTCTCTCGGTCACAAGGGCAGATGTCTCCACTCAAGGTGATAAGGCTGTCAATGTATTCTATGTCACTGACGCTTCAGGAAATGCAGTGGATATGAAGATTGTTGAAGCTATTAGGCGTGAGATAGGACAAACAGTCTTGGAAGTCAAGGAGGCCCCAAGTTTCTTCAGGTCACCGCCTCGAGAGCCAGAGGGAAGAACAAAGCTCCTCACTGGTCTCTTGAAATCATCAGAACGGTTTTTCTATGGACTCACAAGCCTTGGCTGGAGGTCGACCCCAATTGCATAAAATCCCTCTCTTTCTTGCTGGCTTGCTTGCTTGCTTGCTTCCTTCCTTCCTTCCAGGGCGAAATCAACATAAAAATTCGTTGAAGCTTTGTCTCTGGTGATGACAAGCTGGAACAACCACTCACATGAGGTCCACCACTAGTACAGCCTAGTTGTGATGAATCATGCAAGGCTCGGGAAGCAAGCAAGATGAGTTAGGAATGCCCATTTGTCCTTGTAAAGTATACGATGGTGACCGGAACTGGAGAAATGCTGCACCTTTTGTACAGCAGTACCTCAAGGAAAACAAAGATGTTTGGTGCTGCCACTGCTGAATGCAACCGAAAATCCAGCAAGGTTTGGGCAATCACTCCTGTAGTTTTAGAGGTAAACAAAAATCCATTCATGAATGACACTTCTGTACATAAATTTATTCTAGCTGTGCTCTGAACGCAACTGCAGTTCCACAACCCGTTTGTTTTTTTTCACTGCTGTGTGTATATGTACATGAGTTATTTTGCCAGGTTTCCATTTGTTTCATGGACTGCTCTTGCAGTTACTAGTTTTGATTAGCTTGCATTGCACATGTCTTTATTGAGGGTCGATTTGAAATATCATCTTCATTTCTGATATTGCCAGCACTAATTGGGTTTTGGGGTTATTCTGCAACAAATTTCCTATTTTCACAGAAACATTAAACATGAGCAAAAGAAGTGAACAGCAGATTTTATTGATATATTTTAATAACTTTCATCGGCACAAAGTTGTAGTAAGAGTGTTCACAATCATCTAATGTTGTTGCTTATGGTGCATATCATACTTTTCATTCGTGAAAGTACAACATATTGGTGTGATGTGAGTAGTGTAATAGTCGACAACACCTCATCAATATCATCAAGATGAGAGTCATGTTATATAGTCAACAAGACCTCATTCAAAACATCACCACACCAAAATCATGAAGATGTGAGTTGCCTTATGTAGTCAACAAAACCTCATTGAAAACATCAAAAGGTGTTCCAATGTTATGGTCAACAATGCCTCATCAAAATCATCAAGATGGGGTGAGTAGTGTTATATAGTCAACAAAACAAGAACGTCAAGAACTGTTTCTCTATTTTGGATACCTTGGATTGTTTTATTTATCTATTTGTTTTGGTCCTAACTAGTGTGAACCCCGTGCATAATGCACAGGTGTGTTATTTCAACAATGTTTGGTTGATGTTTTTGGTGTTTTCAAAAAAACTTTTCTTTTCAAACAACCTTGGTAGTTCTTTATACTTTTCCAATTGCTGCTAAACACCGGTTTCCATCAGATCACACTAGGCCAGAGTGATTCAGCACCCACCAACGCACCATCCATCCACTGGATGCCTGAACTTGTTGTGGATGAACCTGAACCTCTCCCATGCCCAGCCCGCCCATGTTGGCCCACCGTCACTAACATACCAAGTGAATTTATATATTTGATATCATTGTTAAAGTGGGATTTACGCTTTTCCAAATGGAAAAGAGGTCAAAGAAAGAAGAGAGAGTGAGCCCTTACAAAGGAATAATGACTTCTACAAGTTTGTGGGAGACGATGTGTTTTATATCCCCTATTTGCCTTTTTCTTACTAAATTATTTTAAGATTATTGTTGTCCCCAAACATTTCCTAGACTAATGAAAATTGTACTCACTTTTGAAGTATTGTGAATATATATAGTTTCCAATTAAAAATTTATTGGCTTGCTATATTTTATAACCCACGCTAACACACAAGCATGAATTGCTCTCACTAAGTGTTACATCTTAATTTTTTGACAATTAGCAGCACATATATTTTTTCCACAATGCAAGATGGAGACTTGGAACCATATTTTTCATGTATTCCAATTTATGCACACCTACATAAAACAATGAATAACATGTCTAGTATACATAGTGTATCATACATCATAAATGTCAATTTTAAGTATTGAAATTTTATTCAAGATTTTTTCTTTGTGAATATTTGTTAAAGGGCAAGTCTTGGTCAAATGTCATCGTCCCTTGTGATTTGGTATATTGTTGGACCAAAGTACTTTTATTTCATGTAGCATGGCATCTCAATTTAATTTACTAGTTTCCTTTCAACACGTAATGATTAGTTGAATGCTTAGAAGTTTATATGAGTTTGTTGATTGCATTTGGTTATTTGGTACATGGTCTTTCACTCAATTGCATTTTGGTCATGGACTCATCAATTGAAGAGCATCATTGATCAACAAAATTAATGGATCAAGGTTTCATCTTTCAAGGTTCAACATGTGGATCTTCATTTTGATGAGAAGAGGGTTTGGGATCACCAAGACAAATCTAAATTGTAGGAAATGTTGAGGTTAGACGCTTCACTTGTGATAGAAGGAAACCAAATCAAGAGTTTTCAAATCTTTTGCGTTTAGATGTTTCATAAGAGATGCATTTGTATGGGAGAATGTCAACGAAATAGGCATGGGATTATTTCACAAAGTTATAAGAGAATAAGAGCTCAAAAAACAAGTTCTTTGTTGAACACAAACTTATAAATTTGCAAATGGATGTTATGAATTCCATCCAAAAACACATTCTTGAGATGAACAAACTAGTGATTCCACATGCTCCACTTGGAATGAAGGTTGCAATGGATGTCCATTGCTACCAACCTACTGAACAATTTGCTCATTTGGTGATGTAGGTCGAATTTGATATGATAGCAAAAATGAAATATAAAAAATAAATAAAGGATTTTATTTTTTTCAATTTTTGTGCAATAGATAAATAAGGATTTAAAACTTACATGCATTCTTCAAATTTATTTCACAAAATATGACTACTGAATTAGCGCAAAAGAATCACAAAAATTATTGCTAGTACTTTAACCATCTTGGAAAGCAATATATGAAAACATCCCCAACAAGAAAACATGTGTACTTGTGTACATGTGCATGAATGAAGAAATTGCATTCCTTGAAGTATGTACACAAAGCAAAATTTGTAATCCATTTTGAAAAAATAGGACTGAGAATGAACAACAAAAAAGCCATTGAATGACATGCCCCAAATCTTTTAGTGTTCTTCAGATCTCCCCAAGGTGGGTTGTAACCGAAAGCCTTGAAACCTGGAGGCAAGTACATGTCCTTTAGCTCCTCACAACTTATTCTAGTTGGTGACAACTTAAAGATGTCATATGGTTTACCACTTCATTAATGAAACACCTTCTACCCATTCACCTAAACAAAATGCACAGAATTTATCCAGTGACAACATTTAATGGTTGACTGATGTAGCAACCTTGAAAGGAATGAAACGATATCAAGAATGAAAACAAAACATTCAGAGATGGAAGGCACATTGTGAAGGACTTTCACACAACCTCAGAGCGATGTTGGATGTTTAGAGACTTCAACAAGAATAAACATTTTGAAGATTTGCTTAGATAGACACAGAGGAATAGAAACATTAAACACCCATTTCAAAACTTTTGGTAGTTCTACATGTGTTTACATACCAAAATGGATCAAAGTTGGATAAGAAGGGTGTGAAATGCCATTTGTCTAATTCAACAATTGAAATCAACAAACATATGGTTTGGACACAACTATTCCCATGATCAATATCCAAGATGTCATCATGGTGGAACAAGACTCAAAATATATAAGATACATCATGTTTAGGAAGTACTGTATAATCTGCAAACATTGAAGGAATTATGGAAGAACAAGACGTAATGGTTGAAGTCTGACTGTTTAGTACCAATCCCAAGTAGTGGGATGAAGATATTGACATAGAATTGAAATCTATTCATAGGAACATGACCATGGATTTTTAACATCATTGCTTGAAGGATGAAGAATAATGGACAAGTGAATTTTTCACATAAATGGGTAAGCGAACAAGAAATAGTTAAAGTATAAAACTAAGTTCATGGGAAAGGATACTCACAAGACCAGCTGTGACAGGAAGATCCACACCTGATTCTGGTTCACTTCACTGAACATTGAAAGCAAAAGCAAAGAGATAATAAGCACATGAACCAACAAGACAGAAGATGAACACAAAAAGAAGGGGGAAAACCCATAAAAGAGAAAAACATAATGTAAAGCAGATTCTGGTCGAAAATGTCAATTCTAAAGCCTTTGAATCTTGGGATATCCCTAAATCCAAGAAATTGCAAGAGAAGCCATTAGAAGCACCATCAAGGTTAGGAAATGATCTAGAGAGTATTTGCAACTGGTTATATAGTCTTTCTCTACATACATGAAGTCAAATAAATCAGGGACATTAGGATCTAACAGATTCACTTACAAACCTTTCTTGCTAAGATTAACTTCACAAGCGAAACTAGACACTAGACTTAATAAGCTACTTCAAAAATTGGACCCTACATGAAGAATAATCCAAAGAAAAGACTCAGAAATACAAAAGATTAGTGCTCAGGACTTCTGGTATCAACAATTTGCACATCTGCTTAAGACAAAAAAAATTCCAATACTGTAACTAGGAATCAATTTGGAAAAACTTGGCATATGCATACTTTATTGGATCTATCAGTAGTTGTGCTTGCGTACCATGTATTCACTGTGCACTAATATCTATGAGATCGCTCAGAAAACTCCACAACAGCACACTGAATCTAACAAGGAAATGAATGCAGCCATGACCTTACAAGTTGCTCACAAAGTGTTGGAGCAACACCTTCCATTATCAATAGCAGTAAAGCTGCCATGACTTGCCGCTGACTTCTTCAGCTCCTGATGAATATTGGTCTAGAAATTCCACCACCAATTTTGGGTCCAGTACATGCATGGGTCTTGGTGTGAAGCACAAACAGTCTCTCAATAGGAACAACCAACATTTAGGAAGTCAGTCACTAAGACTTTCCAAATAAAACTCCTACCTCTATCTTATGAATTTAGCTTAATTAAGATTGAGGGATTCTGTGGTGTTTTACAAATTTCTTCTTGTTAGTAGAATATGGAGAAAGCTGGCTACCAAGATTTGCACAACCCAGGATGGATGGACACCTCAATGCTAAAACAATATCTCTTGCAGCCCTACCAAACAAAGTTAAAGGTTCATTTCCTTGCCTCTTAACTGCTGAAAACAGGTTGAACTGTACTGCACCAACAGCTAAAGAGATCTGTGCCACCAAAACTTGATGTATAATATATACCTTATGACTGTAGTAACCTAAAGAGATATCCAACCCAGGCACCTTCTCAAACCTAGATTTACAAGAATAGAAAGAGTGCAAGTTAGACATAAAAGTCAACTATTCAGTAAGCATGTCTCTACCACCAGAGCCCCACCAGGTACAACAAGCAAAACACCTTCAGGATTGAAGGTTCAGCATAGGAACAAATCCAACAACTGGTTCCTTCCACTAGAACACAAGACAGTGAAATGCAAAAGAGAGTTCATCATGAAGACTTTGAACTCAGTATTCACATTTGCAGATATTCATAGATCCATACTTGCAGTAACAATGGATCTCCATCTACACAGCAGAAGCAGATTCTTAAGCCACTGGGTGAGACTCTGCAGTTGGCTCAGCTTCAACCACCTTCTCGGTTTCTGATTCAATAGGGGCATCACTCTCCACAGGGGCTTCAGATTTCACAGGCTCGAATTCTGCTGCAGGAGCTTCCCTGTCAACACTGTCAGGAGCAGATGGTTTAATGACACCCACTTTGACATACTTGCTCATGAACTTGTATTCCCAGTCAGTAAGAGCTTCAAGCTCATAAGGACTCAAGCCCTCAATATCCCCTGTCAGGTCGCTATCCTCAAATGACATCTTGGCAAGTGCACGGCTGGCATCTTTTCCAGCAAACAGAGCATAGGGTCCTCCTGGCCCATAAAACGCCCTGCCACAAATATTATACAGAAAAAGGCATGAAGTAAGATAGCAAATATCAACTCAATCCTTCAAGTGAATTATAAGTGCAGGAATTAAGAAAAATTATCAGCTTTTCCAGAACAAAGTAATCACAACAGTGTTGGATACAAAATCAGAATGATGAGGCACCTGTCTACTACTCCTTCAAGCTAACTCTCCTTCATTTAGCAGAGACTTGTTTCACACAACGCATCTCGAAATAAAAGATAGAGGTTCAGGGCATCAGGACCACCACAAACACATTGTGTGTGCATCCACTTGGAGAGTTGAGACCAGGAGCACAAAACATCACCAACAACCCAGACTAGAGTGTAGAAAGAGAAAGGCCTTGATAGTCCGAAAAAAACCCTCATCATTGTGCAGACACATAAAATCAAACAACTAGATTTCGTGGGAGAAGAAGCCCTGAGACTTCATAAACCCTAGGAAAACCTATGACTTGATATTAAGTTACATAGAACACATAGAACAGAGAGAGAAGACTGCAAAAAACAAGTCACTCTCAGATGATTGCACTACAGAGGGTGTTGCTGCATAACATCCAGCATAATCATCAACCTGTACTGATTGATAGTTTTGAGTTTTTGAGTTTTAGATAGTACTGATCTTAAACTCAAAACCATCAATCCTGACTTGACAAGAAACATATCACACACCACAATTCTCATATTGTGGTGTTTTGTGGTCCTTATTCTCTGATGATGATGAGTCTAGAATGGTCCTTACTTTCTAGGGCTATTAGATCCCAACAGCTTCTAGAAGTATCACAAATCCAGGCAGACACAAAACAGAGAGCCGGTGCTTCAGGAAGCAAGCAAGGAGAGAAAGCAGTGCAGATAGAAGAAAAAAACCTGGACTGCGAAACGTCGTAGATCTGAGCTTTGATGGCCATAAGGAGCGGCTTCTGTGGATCAGAGCCATTGTAGGCCGCCAACTCCTCCAATGTCACCTCCCCGAGCTGTACTGGGGGTGGCAAAGGCAGGACCACAGACCTCTTCACCGGCGCCGGCGGCGGTGCTAACATGCTGGTGATGAGATAGTAGATCCCCATCACTAATGCTACCACCGTGAAGAACGTCACCGGCGTCAAGCCTGTGTACCTCGGGATGAAATCCAGGGCATCTTGTAATACTGCCATGATCGATCTCTCTCCCTCCCTCGACAACGGTAGCTCCCTCCCCCTCCTTCTTCTTCCCCCTTCCGGTTGTTCCTGGAAACTGAAATCACGAAACCTGGAGAAATCCAGTTCCGATCAGACGCCAAGTTTTTTTGGATAGCAAACTCGAAAAAGCCTGCTTGCGAAAAACTGAGAACCAACTTTCTTTCTTTTTTTCTTCCTTCCACAGTCTGCAAACACATGATGATGGACCGATGCAAGAAGAAGAAGAAGAAGAAGAAGCAGAAGAAGAAGCAGACAAGAACAGTCCAGAAGCTCAGCAACAAGCGAGTGAGTAGAAGAAATCGTACCCCGGCCTTGCCTTACAGTTTTTTGCTTGCAGAAGTTGCGCGATTCGCTCTTCGAAACTGGAATGCAAATCGTATTACCTCGCGACAATTTCACCAAAAATTCTCGCAAAACGATCCAGAAATCAAAACCCTGCACACAAACAGAGACCCCGCTTCTCTCCTCTCCCTCTCTCGCGCGCGCGCGCGCTCGCTCGCTCGCTCGCTCGCTCGCAACCACTTCTCGCTCTCAACCCCTTCTCGCTCTCTTGCGCTCAAACACTCGGCCCTGTCTTCCGGTCCTGGCGTGAATCCAGTGAATGCACGACTTTGACTTGCGGTTCTGGCGTGAATCCAGGAGATTTTACTCCCTTGAGTTACGGTTCTTCCCTGAATCCAGTGGATTGAATTCTACCCGCCGGTTATTCTCAAAAGTTGGGACCTAATGGAACCCGGGAGCCATAGACGGAGAACCCTCGAGCCCAACTAGGTGGGCTGCTACGTAGGTAGGTAGGTAGGTAGATGCTTGTGGATGGTTAGTGTACTTATTGCGTTAGGAGTAGAAGAAAACATCCATCCTTTGCCTGAGAAGTTTTCAAGACAGGTTATGTTGGATGTAGATTGGGATGTCATTTGTTGGATGTAGAAGAAAACATCCATTCTTTGCATAAGTTTTTTTGTATGCACTACGTTGGATTTAAAAGAAAACGTCAATTCCTTGCATGAGAAGCTTTTTGGGATGTAGAAGAAAACATGATTTCCTTGCATGAGAAGCTTTTTAGGATGTTGTTATGTTGGATGTTGAAGAAAAAATCCAAAATGGGTTGGCCAATGGACCTTCTAACACTTTGATGGTGGGCCTTGAATAGTGTTGCGATTACATATCAAAATGGTAAACATTGCCAGAGAAGGTCTGAATTCTCCAAATGAATAGAAATTTTCAGGCATTTTTGTGTCAGGTGAGTTGCTGGATGAGGGAATTATCAGAAGCAGGCTCACATATCGCCTTGTGCACAGCCGTATTCTAGTAATTCTCCCCCTCCTTCGACCTTACACTCCACTTTCTGTGAATTCAATCCAAATTCTATTTCCTTCCTTCCATCCCTTATGTATACTATCAGTGCACTGATTGCTGTACAAATTAGTGAGAAGGAACCAATCAAAAAAGCTTGGAAAATAGCAAGGAATCAGAGACAAAGCCAAGAGATCATCTTGAACCACCCCAGGCACTTTGTGTGCTGTTAAAACTCATTCTCAAGAGATCTTTAAGAAATACAAATTAAACCTAATGCTATTGCTTGCTTCTTACCACTGTGCAGCATGACCACAGCCAAAATGCCCAAGCTCTCTTACTTCAGGGTCTTGCTTCCCAGGAAATATACAGCTGCTTTTCCCCAATCAAAGTTGGGGAAGACTGCCAAAAATTAGAAGAGCACACCCATCAAAGGCCTAATTCAGGGTCTCATGGGTCGTTTCCCGAATGAAAAAAGTTGGGTACCTGGTTTGAGGAGCAAACAAAGACCTCAAAAGAATGTATGTAATCTTTTTTAAATCCTGGAAATTGCGGCAGTGGTTAGTGATTCACAGCATCAGGGAACTTGTTGGTTATGCGCGTAATGTATTTCACAATTGTTGGATCATTGGATTTCTTCAGCTTCATCAGCACTTTGAAAAGCTCTGGGGAGCGAAGATGGTGGCGGCAGGGTGCATGTATGCACATGTTTCCCAATGAGAACAGAGCAATCTTGAGGGGGGATTCACTGCTGGCCTCTCGCTGCTCACTACTGGGGGCGTTCGCACACTCAGCAATCACTTGACACAATGCCTGCATATGTTGAAAGTACCCACCACAGTCAGATTCACACATGAAGAACCACTTGATAGCCAGATAGGGTAAAGCAATGTCTATTATGCTTCATAAGCCCTATCTGTCACCCAGGGGTGAGAATCATGTCACATTTCTGGAACTTGGCCAATTGTGCATCAAGTACAGACCTGCATGGCCCCTTTAGAGATGATGTCATCACACAGCCGACTGGAGTTCCGTACAAGGTTGCTAAGAGCCCCAGCAGCATTAGCCTTGGTCTTGTCTTCCTCATCTCCAAGCAACAAGTTGGTAAGATGGGGGATGCAGCGCTGCAGCTGATCATACAGATGGTCATTGTGGTATGCTGCATTACCAACCTGCGAACACCCAATCAAGTCACATCTGACATAAGATGATAATCTGCCATTGGAAAAACTTTGCACACTGGAGGTCAGAACTGAAACCGTTTCCATATTGTCTTGTCTTGAAGACAGCAAAGAAGCTAACAAAATCACCCATTATGGATTCACAGATATGGATACACATGATCAGTGATGATTAGTACCCCAAAGCAGGCAAATTTGCGAGTGTGGCGATCAGGGTCCATACAACGGTCAATTAGAAGATTGATGATATCATGCTTGATCTGTAAGTAAAAACCAGATTAGTCACCTGTACCAGAAATCAAACCAAATCAATTTGTGTATCCCTTGAAGAGCCTACACAGCAGCCCATTTTGTGCAAATTTGACCAGAAACTGTGATAGAGAACTTGTGTGCTACAGGATTTAAATGTGATGGACTGTGAGTTGGAATAGAACTTTTCCAAATGGAAGTGGTACCAGAGCATCATAGAAGAAGGGGGTGTGGCGGCACATGTTGCCAAGTGCACTACAGGCCTTGGATCGGATGCTGGGGTCAGCATGATGGAGACATGCTTTCAATGCCAACCATATATCTGCCTGCCCTATGGGCTCATAGAAGTCCTGCACATTGGCCCCACATTTCCATGTTCAAGATGAAGTCTTTAATCTTATACACAGCAGTTTGTCTTCCAGAAAGTCACAATTGGATCCACAATCAGACCTTGATTCAACATTCTGTAGTTTGTGGACATCCATGAGGAAATCCATGGTGCAGTAGGAAAACTGTAGCACTGTCTTTCTTAGGAATTACTACACAAAAACATGTGGGGGTTTAAAGAAGCAAACCTTAGACATTCGGGAAAGGTTGGAAATTGTCATCAGTACATCCCTAATCACCTCCCTTGGGGAAGCAGGATCCAGGAGCTTCCTCATGAGAGCTGCGCCAAAGAATCCCTCGGTGACAACTTCAGATGCCAGAATTCGAGAGCTTTGCACCATCCGTGCAATTAGAGCAACAGGTCTTCCTACGTCCTCCATCTCAAGAAGTTCTAAACACCTCACCAGTGGTGCTGCAGCATGTAACTGGTAACACAGTAGCGCTCAAAGCATCAATAGACAGAACCATACAGTTGACAATATTGGAATAAATGCTCAAGTTTCCAATAGTTTAACCCTAATCCCTCAAGGTTCAGGCAATAAACAGCATGAAAATACCTCTTGCAAAATTTGCCAGTAATGATGCATGTTGGCAGTCATGGCCTTGGCAAGTTCACCATTGGTGACTTTCCCACTTGGTGAGCTCCGTCCTGGAACCAATGCAGCACTTACAGCTGGTGATGCCGATGGAGACCCAGGGGATGTTTGGGCTTGCATAAAAGGAAACTCCAGCACTGAAACAATCCTGTCTACAACTGCCCGTAACCCATCTCGGCCACCACCACTCCCTTCCCAGAAATGCAGATGGGACAAATGCACTCGGTTCATTAAGCTCAACAAGGTACTCATGGGTTCTCGGCGAAACAGTACATCCCGGTAACCACCTCCAGAAAGAGTGTGGGAAATAGCAGAGACTGCCCATGTGACTCCAATGGGTGACAATCCAATCACATCATCTCCAAGTCCACCAGGCTCTGTACCATCCTCTGCACCTTTCAATCCACCAGCAAGCAATGTAATGAGGAGAAGCGGGAACCCTGCCGAGCAGCCCTGTTCAATAGAGCTGAGACCACCCCACCTGAGCCTTGCCTCAAGAAGCCCAACACACCCATCTCTGCCTCCATGCCAGCTAGTTAGCATCCCAGCATTTATTCCGTACCCAGTTTGGTCCACTGTCGGATGTGAGGCACCTTTTTGACTATGTGCTGGTGCTAGCTTGAGAAATCCACGGAGGGACATGAGAGAAGGGAGTAAGGAGAGGGCAGTTTCAGCTGCCCATGATGACCCACCACCCGTAGGTTCCAGGCCATGCTCAAGTGCTAATATTGATGACAAAGCAAGCATGGCTGCAGCTGACCGTGATGGGGCAAGAGGAGGTACTGAATCCAAAGATTGCTGAGCAAGAGCTGCAAGCCGAGCATGTTGTTTTGGTTGGGAGCTAGTTAGCATACATGAAGCCCCCCGTCGACCTTGCATAGCAAGACCCTGAGAAATGGTTGAGAGAGTCAAGCAAGCCTGGGTGATGAGGTCCCTAGTAGAACCTGTTGTATTTCGGGTCTCTGCATCCTCTTCTCCATTGGCAGTTGGTGCACCAGGGGCTCCTTGAATAGACAGAACTTTGAAGATTGCACCTACAGCAGTGCCATCACCACCTCCACTGATTGGGTTATTTGGAGAGGCAGGTTCTTGTGTAGGGATGCCTGCAAGCACATCACATACCAGTGGAGAAAGAATGCAACATCGCAACAATACCTGCAGACATCAAACAATTCCCTCAGAAGAACATCGACGTCTCTGCCAGTCTGCCCCCTTGTGTTGGTGTTCAGGTACATGACATCACAAGCATGTTAACCAGTGGACAAAGCAACCAGTCAAGAGAACATGTAGCATCTATTGATAATTTGAAACTCATCAACATAGCAAGGTAAGCACCTGCATGGTAGCAGAAAGAGCAGTGTCAGAGCCATGCAAAAGGGAGTAGCAGCCAGCAATCTGAACACCCCTTGATTTGGCAACATAGTCAGTCACCAGCTCAGCCACCTTAGAGCTTCCTTCATCCACTCTGCACCCTTCATCATCACCCTTTTTGTCATCTACCCATGTTTCAGCATATCCCCGCAAAACTGCCAATGGAAAGCCCTGTCTCTGCTCCACCTTTCCTGTTGCCAACTGCAGGCCACTTATGAGTGCCCAAAGTGCTTTGAATGCTTCACCCGCAACTGGTGCTGATGTGCATGCACCCGATAAGAGATTTGCACCTGAAACATCCCAAGTCAAAAGAGAAATATGAGAATTAGAGGGAAAAAAACATAAAGAGAGGGATCAATTTCATGTTCCTTGACAACAACAATACTATGTGTCCGATTGCAGTTGCCTTACCTGTAGTACCCAAGCAAGAGCACAGGTGATCTGCAGTTCCAAGAGTCCTGGCCTGCCCAATAATCTGAGCCATTGTTTGGCCTTCCACTGTTGCAGCCCCACCTACACTCTCAGGCCCCTCACCACCAGGTGCAACCAGAGCAGCCAGTCCAGATGCAACCCGAGTAAGCAAGACTGCTGCACATGCTGTCGACTCATAAATGACACGACCTGATGAGTCGTGAGAATATGCAACAGCCTGCCATTCATTGCATATCAACACATCTTAGTGGACAATTTCCAAAACTTTTCCAAAGCTTGAACACAACCCAGCCAGAGCCAATGAAGGTGGTGCTAATTTATACAGATACAAAGTCAGACTGATGCCGTGAGAGTTGGCTACAAGGAAGAGTACCTATCTGTATCATAGCTTAGATAACGACCAACACAAAGTACCACACATTCAAGACAGAGGGTTGGTTACCTGTGGGTAAAGGCGCAACAAAGCAACACTGTGGTGTAGAAAGGAGCTGTCCATTTTCCCAGCACCAACATCTATGAGCTTTCTTAGCACACCTAATCCCTGCACCAGATAGACCCACAACTAAGTCTACAGCAAGTTCACATCTGAAGAACAAAAAACAGCAGTTTGTAAATAGACTTCGCTTGAGGAATGTAATTACCATTATATGCTGACTTAGCAATGATCCTGCTTGTAAAAGAAGTCATGGCACACCTTAATGAGAAGATGGACATGTTGAGCATTAGGAGCTGAGAGGGTCGTCCGTAGTAACACCACCACAGTGGGGATTACATCCTCCACTGCCACCATCTGTTGTATGGCATTGCCTGCCAACAAATTTGAGAGCACCCGCAAGGCTTGACTCGCTGCTGTGCTTGCCTGCTCACTGTTGACAAAAGATGATGCTGTAGTTACTACATTACTCAGCAGTTACATCTTCATAATACAGACCTTCTCTGTGCTTCCGTCTCCTAACAATATATACAGACCCATTCCCAAGGGAAATTGATCAACATGGGCTTGCCTTGCAAGAGCAGCTGTGCCCTTTGCATGAAGGTTTCGGAATGGATGAAGTATGTGTGCAAGGGCACCACGGTCCTGACCGATTGCCTGTGCTCCTTTCACAGTACGTGATGTGCTTTCAATCTTATCCAGTGTTGATGTGGCTTCTGAACCTGCATCAGCTTCCACCAAGTGAAGCTTCTCAAATAGAGAGATTTTCACTTCAGGTGCTGAATATCATCAACAAATGAATCCAGTGACAGTAATGATCCATGTTTTGATCCTAGTACACTGCCTGGGAAAACAAATCCTGAGATGAGATAGTATCAATTTAGCTCCTCGTGGGATTCATCCAACTTCTGCTCTTTGACAGACCACAAGATGGGTTACCTTCTTTACAGCATACAGATATTAACTATTGGGAAAGGAAAACAAACAGTACTTCACCTGTGGTAGGAGGCACAGGGGTTGCAGCAGGACTCTGTTGCTGCTGGTGGTTTCCATTGGGGACTCGGGGAACTGATGCTGCTGGCCTGTCTGTGGAAGCTGGGCTCTCAGTAACCTCACGGGCTCGACCCCGTCCAGCTGAAGGTCACAAAGGAAAAAAATGACAGTAACACTCCAAATTCATCACTACTTAGCAAACAGAGAAATAGAGAAGGCATTCTCATGTACATATATTCCTGATCTTTAACATGCATATAGAGGATTCACTTCTCATGTTCATGCTCTTGAGAAACTCTGTTGCTCAAAACCATGGGAAGAGAGAAGGTCAGTAGGTTTCTGAAGATGGCATAGCCACGGAGCTTGTATCTTGAAGAGAAATATACCAGCAGGTGGGGTAGGCAGTGGAGAAGATAAGGTGATGTTAACTTCTCCCCTCCATGCAGCATCACAACCTCTTGCTGCTGCTGTTGCTGCCCGAGCATCCTGCATCTCTCACTCATACACCATCAGACATCATCCAGTTTTGTAGTACAGTTTCTCCAGTCAAGCCTCCAAATTAGGTGTCCAAAGCCAAATGTCTCATGTCCTTGGCAGGGTGCCAAGAATTACATGTTTAACAACTGAAGTGAAGGACAAATTCCCTACCAAAACCACATGATGATGAAACATGATACAGAGGCATGGCATTAAGTTCAATGACAACATATATTCTGACATCCAGACAAGTTTGTAGAAAATGTACTCTAGCTGCAAGCTCCTCAGAAGTTTCTCGGACGAATGGGTGCTCCAAAAGACCAGGCCATGTAAGCCGGTTCTGTGAAACCTGCCCAATCATAATAATTGTCACCCACATTTTGCTTGCAAAATAAGCATGTATTGGGCATGTTTAAGATGAAGTACATATAATTTCATGGGTCACAAAATGTTGAGGAGATCTTCTGGGCAAACCTTGTTAAGTAGGCCTTTTAAAAAGCTTTTGAAGTTTGGGCTGATGCTATCAGGATATTTCACAGGATCCTGTTCCACAATCCACCCCTTACTAGAGTTATTTTCTTCTTGTATAGCTGAGGAAAAGAAAGCAAGACAGAAAACAGAAAGTGTTCTGACAACCTGAAAACCCAAAGCCTACATAAGATGAGGGATGCTGGGATACGAGGGAGAGGGACATCCATACCTTCACAATGTGGCGAATAAGAGTGTATACCGAATTTGTGTAGAATGGTGGCTGTCCCACATACAGCTCATACCTGACCCCATTCAGATTGAACTAGACAACCTAAATCAGCATGAGTATTTCACTCACTTTCAGAACCGTCTGTACAAAAACTATGTGAATCAGAGTTGTGAAGGTACCCTTGTCTCCAATTTTTTCACTTACAGTATGACACCAAGGGACCATAAGTCAGCTGTATGGTTATACGGTTGTTCCCGGACAAGCTCCGGAGCCATGTACAATGGAGTTCCTGAGAGGAGAAACTGCATAAATTTCAGCCCACAGACTATAAAATCACCAGTCTTCATTACACCAAGAAAAACAAACATCATTGTCCTAGCAAGAACCAGGACAAAAGTAGTTTCTGCACACCATTCACTTTTGTGAAGAAGCATGGTCAAACCTTTGATGGACCGCAGCACCATCGTGTTGCAAGACATTGCCCTTGCAAACCCAAAATCGCAAAGCTGAAACAAACCACCAAAATCCAAATGCAAACCCCTTTCAACCCCTTCTTTGCATGGAAGAAGCACATCTAAGAAGTTGTTGTTGTTTCAAAAAAGAGGTTTGTCTAAGTGTTTTCCACACTTGGAGTAGAACCTTATGCAGAGTATTTTTACCTTGACAATGCCACCAGCACCAATGAGAATATTTTGTGGCTTCATGTCCCGGTGGATGATCCGGTGGGAATGGAGATAATGCAATGCCTTGACCTACAATGCAACCACAAAAGAAAGATAGACAAATGATTGCAGTGGACACAAATAACAAAGCTAAAAAGAATAGAGCTCCATAGAAGTCCTTGCAGAAGTCAAAAATGCACAGAAAAAAAAACCCTAATAAACCAAGATGGCAGATGGCAGTCCTGTCTCATTGGAGGTAAACAAGATGAAGAAAGACTCACCAGCTGCTTGGCAATGGCCTGGACCTGAGCTTCTGGCAGGCTTTTATCATCCTCCAGAATCTCAAAGAGCTCTCCCTGTCCACCAAACAATTCCCAGAGAGAAGTGCATTTTTATTGTGAGCAAGCTGATAACTAACAAAGGGGTTGCTAACAACATTTTCAAATTAGTTTACTACAGATTTCCTACTTCCACCACATGTCTACACTGGGTGTCAATTTGTGCTTGCTGCATTTTTTTTCTCTGGATCTTTTGTTGCAATGGAATCTTACTTTCATGGGTGTGTTTGTTTTTTCCCTTGCAGATAATTCATTCAGACCTTTGTGTTAGTGCCAACAAAAAGAGACAAAGAAGAACCTGAGCAAACTCAGTGACCACGCAAAATTCTTGAGGGCTCTCGAACGCATCAAGCATCTCGATAATGTTCTCATGCTTCAATTGCCGCAATATCTGATCATAAGAAATCAACACCCAACAATAAGCCACAGCACATCATTAAAAAACAACAACAACAACAACCAGCAATCAATATCTATCAGGCACACAAGCAAGCAACAACACACTGTAGCAGCTCCCCTTTGCAGAGGTTGACTTTTCTTGCTGATTGTTCACAAATGAAGCACACACCTCTATTTCCTGCCTCAGGTTATCAATGTCTTTGTCACTCTTTCCATGCTTCAGAATAAACTTCATGGCAACAGTCTGCATACAAGTTTCACGACAACAACAACACCAGTTGGGTTCAAATCATAGTCTCAGAAGAAATTGAAGAAGCATCACTGCAATGAAAAGACCCACATGGGGAGGGGAAGCTACAAAGCATCACTGCCAACAACATTGAAGTGAAAGCTGCTACCATGGAAGGGTGGGATTCAGCAAATGGGATCAAATCCGAACCTGGCCTGTGTATTTCCGGCGACCTTTGTAGACTTTCCCAAAGGAGCCTTCGCCCACCAGCTCTATCACATGGTAATTCTCCACTCCCATTCTGGCCAACTGCGTGTCTACTGAAGAAGATCATGCACCAGATGATTGGGTCGTCTGCCACTACTCTTCTTCACACAAATCTCCACTTTTGTACAGTCCTACTACTACGACCACCCTCAATTGCAAGCTCGATTTGCTTCCCCATTCAGCTCAAAAATCAAAACCCTAAAACCAAAACCTGCTGCTGTTTCTCGCCCCATTTTCCATGATGGAGAAGTTGTGTGTCTCCTCCATCCACCGCAAGCTCAATGCGGACGCCAGCTACGCGTGTGCTCTACCAAAACACCTCCTGTCAACAAAAAAACCCACTGATCTCCATTTCCAACTCCGTTTTTTTCCAGTAGCTCCAGTACAATGCAGCGAAAAGACGTTGAACAAAAGGGGGGGGAAAAATGGGTTGTTACAGACAACAAACAAAAGAGCAAGAACAAGAAGAAGCAGCAGAGTGTGCAAAAAAGGAAGAAGAAAATAAGCTGCGCATCACAAATGGAGAGACTGTTGTTTCTGCCAACGAATGCAGAGATGGGTATAATTCTTTTTTCAGGAGCTGAATTCGAGAATGGGCGCAATCTGTGATGGAATTTGGAGAAGATTTCGATCCGAAAATCTCCGAACAAAAAACCGGAATCGAATTCTGCGCAAACGAAAAGAAGAAAAAGAAGAACAACAGGCGAGCTCGCTGTCGCTGCGCTCGTTCAAACGAGCGCGGGAACGTTCTAGGGCTTCGATTGCGTTCACACTCTGACTGCTATCAGACAACCGGTTTTCATTTTGGGGGATGTTCACACCTGTGTCCAGTGCCGTGCGCACTGGAAGAAGTATTCTACCCCCTACAGTACGTTGCGTTCATACTTACACGTACAGATGGCCTCTATTCATGGCCTCTTTGCGTTCACACTTATAGGTGGATACCCACTTACACGTCGATGGCCTCGTTACCGGGCCTTATTGTGTTCACACCTCGATAGCCGGTTAACAATTAGATGACCTCTTTGTATGGCTTCTTTGCGTTCACACTTACAAGTAGATTTCCGCTAACAGTTAATGGCCTCTTTGCGTGGCCTCTTTGCGCTCACACTCACACGTAGAAAGTCACTTACATGTACATGGTCTTTTTGGTTTCACACTCACAAGTAGCTGGCCTGTTAGTGTTCACAGTTACAGCTAGATGGCCTCTTTACGTTCACACTCTCCACATTTAGATGGCCTGTTTACATTTACACACTCAGGTAAATGGCCTGTTTGTGTTCACACGGGTAGGCACTACTATTGGGGAAAAAAAAAGCCACCTGTCATAAAATTACTTTTAGTGGCAATTTTGCAACTCCAAATTTGCCAAAAAGATTTCACAGAAATTTTTTAATTGAAATTTAGTCCCAAATATAATTAAGGTCAAATACTAAATTTATTTATTTCCCAGTTTTTTATTAAAAAATCCCTACCTTCTTGTCAAATCTGATGAAAATTAATTAAAGAAAGCAGATGAAAAAAATACTCACACATTTCATGGGAATTTTTGATGAATTGTGTAAAAATCTGCAATTCACAGAGATGAATATTTTCAAATTGGAACAATGAAAATGTGAAAATTGATCCATGTTGCATACTTACATTCTACAAAAACCCTAAACCCTAAACCCTACAAATATCTGAGCTCGAAACCCATTTTCACACTATGTGAAGGCTGCACTTCATTCAAAAGTAGAGTGCATTGGCCATTTTTACTATGTACCCGCCATTCATGCCCCATGCATTTAGCCATTGCCCTAGTCCAAAAATGGTTCAAAACACATGTCAGCATAGAACTTCTTAGTTGCCAATGAGGTTTAGGGTTTAGTGCTGGCCAGCATGCACCTCAAGCGTCCATTGTGCCTGCAATTGCTGCCCTGTTGTCACCAATGCTCTCAACTCCTCCTCCCAATGCTCTCGTCCCCGCCCCGCCATGTCCTCACAGCTTGCAAAACCTGACCACAATTGGGAGCACAAGCTTGAGTTTGTCACTCTCCTCCTCCTCATCAGCAGCAGCCTTGTGTTTATGGCACCCAAAACCACCACTGCTCTGTTGCCAGCATGCTGAATTCTCCTTCCACATTAGGAAATCTTCTGCATGGAAATGATTGCAGGGGTGGAGTGGCAAGGCTGCTACCACATTTTGGTACCAGAATCCAATCTTTGCAAGCAAAACAGATGCAAACAAATGCATCCAAAACAACAAGACCAGAATCCAATCTCTGTAAGAAAACAGATAAAAGCAAATGGATACAAAATATGAAGAAGGAAATCCAATTTCTGCAAGCAAAAACAGATGCAAACACAAAACAGGAATTCAATCTCTGCAAGCAAACAGACGCAACCCAAATTGTGCAAGTAATGTTTCCTTCTCGGATGTTGTTCCAAGTTCTACAAAACCCAACTGTGAAGGAAGACTGAGCTGAGGAAGAAACACATAGAGCAATCGGGAGCAATTTGATGATCCACCAAATTGTTGCAGATCATCATTTACACAAAGCAAGCTCAAAAACTTTCAAACTGTCAACTCTGAGAAGAATGGAAGATTCACCTCTTCAAAAGCATGAAATCACCATCCCTGCCACTTATTGGTCAAAGAACACAGATCAGCATAGAAATTCTTGGTAGCCAATGAGGTTTAGGGTTTAGGGTTAGCCAGCATGCATCTCAAGTGTCCATCGTGCCTGCATGCAATCATACTGACCAAAGCAAGCAAAACTGTCAATCATGATGCTCTTTGGGGAAAAGCACACCCATCTTCCCCTCTGCAAAAGGCTTTTATTTCCCTAGCCAATGTGAACCAAAACCATCAAGTATCACCCTCTGAGGGAAAATGCGTATTTTGCCCCTTGCAGAAGCTCAAAAACCTCCTAATCGAATAAAAGCAAACATCTGTGTCAGTCACCTGCCTCTAGGAAAATTGTGATATTAGTACACAGGTTTTCATCTGAAGGATTTGGTAGTCATATCTACAAATAATGATAACAGTGTGCGATCTAGGCCTGTCAAGAAGCCAGAAATTCAGTCCAATCTGTATTTCGTTCGCCACCCAACTCCTACATTCTCTCTCCTCTTGGAATGCAGAACTTCAATTGCTAATCACATTAGTTAGTTGTTGTCATCCCCCATATGATGATGGACATTCTATTGGAGTTGCATTCTCAAGGTTTATTGTTGTTCTCCACAAAAGGCTTTGGCTTTCTGTGTGGAGCAACACCACAAGTTGGGCACCTGTGTTTGTCCAGTTTCCGAAGGGTAAACACACAGGCCATGCATGTGTCAGTGTGACCGCACACATCAAACAATGTTCGCTGTCGCCTCTTTTCTGTCCCAAACTCCTTTGAGCAGTTCCGGCACTGCAACATCAAAGAACCACACCCATCCCTGCCACTATTATATCCTTGTATTCCTCATAGTGAGCACAGATATAAAAACCATGCACCACAATGTGGAAGGTGGTGCCTGTGGGGAAAAAACCATTAGAATAGTGGGGTTTGGGGACACAAAAGGTGAGGAGAGTTACAGTGCTCGACTTTTGACTCATTCTCTGTTGAATGGCTGCTTGTCTTGCTCCTAAGATGTCCACCTGTGTTTCTATATTTTCCTCCAAAACTGTCTGAAGGCCAGTGCCTTCCAGGTCTATGAAGACAGCATTTGGGTCCTCGCAAACACCATCAGTAGTATCATGCCCCAACAGTAATTGCGATCTGCTGTGGAATAGGGACCGCACATCCTTCTTTTCGTCCAGCTGAAGAACAACTGCCAGAACCTGGAAAAATGCACAAATGACCTGTGCTTAACCCTAATTCAATTCCAGCTGTAGTAGTACTCAAACCGGATCAAATTTCAATCCCTATTTTTACTCCATGATGTAATCCAAATCTCCTTCAATGCTTTGGTTGCACATGATGATTGCAGGTTACCAAGTCTTAGGGTTTTGGGGTTAGGTGGTCCTGGAGTCGTTCATAGTACCTCACAATCTGGGCCATCAGTCTCAATGCAGTCCTCACCCTGACCTGTATCATGTGGTGAGGGAGCCCATGGCTTGAATGCCCCATCCATGCACGAATGCTGCATGTGTTGAAAGTTACAATATTATAATTAGACAGTGGCAGGGAGCAGGCAGGGAGCATGAGGGTTTAGGTTTTAGGGCTTATGCACACATGCAACAGTTCTATAGTAAGAGCATCAACATACGACTGCCAGCATTATTAGTAGCAAGTTTGTGTACCTGAAGCCAGAAGAAAAAACCACGTAGCAACTTCAACTTCTCCTCCAGAGTTTCTGCCTCAGCAAGCCTTGCTGCTAAATCTGCTCTGCCACATAAACAAATCAACATATGCTGCTACATACCAAAAGCAAGTGCATGAACCCTAAACCCACTGACCAGGAGATAGGTCAACATTGCAAATGCTAGGTACTTCTTCGCACTGCAGTTGTCGTAATTGGAGTAATGTGCATTTAGTTAAGCAAAGCAGGACAAAGCTGCAGCAATACCTGGATGGTGATCAAGGTAAGAAAAACCCTCATCCTTTGTTGAAAATTGGACAGTGCGGGTTCGAGTATGACGCAGTCGCAAGAGGGGTTTCCGGCGGTTGACAAGCTCCCACATGTCAGCATATTGTTTCCTGTCAAATGGCTCCCCTGCTGCTACTTTTAGCTTCTGTCTATATGTCTTTGCTTGCAGACAACTCGGAAGGCGTAACTTGTCCCCTACATGCGCTGCATCCTGAGTTTCCACCCCCCCAAATTCCTTTTTGTCAGAAACTCTAGTGACACATCTCTCATGGCACCTCAACATGTACAAGACCAGTAATCCCTCATTTTACAAGATTTCTGATCACAAGGGCAATTGTTTCAGTCTCTTTTTTGCCTCCAGCAGCCATCATGGTCACATACCCTGCCAAAGAGGTGTCGACAAACAGTAGTTTTCAATGCATCGACCATATCCATAGAAATCCCCTCTCCTGTTACACTAGATTTCGCCATACTCCCAGCAGGCTGAGAGTTATCGCTCTTGGGACTGAGACAGAGTGGCCAGTTGAAGCCTCCATCAGTGATGCTGATCTCAGGGCCATCACTTTCTACCTTTACTCTAATTGTATGTGGGGCCTCAAACCCTTTCTCAGGATTTACTTCCCCTGATGCTGTTTTCTGAACATGTTGAACAACAATCCCCATGAGTGGAGGAGATTCAGAAGCACCACTGCCACTGTCATATTTTCTGAGAACCCTAACCCCATTCTCCACATTGACAGTGACATTCCCAGGAGCAGCTTCATCAAAAGGAGCAATCCCATTTCTTAACATAGAAGCTGCCTGTTGACTAGATGCTGTTGTATCTCTCTTCTTGTGTTTACTAGTAGAGGGAGTCAGAGAAACGTGGGTGATCCCAGGCAATGCCGGAAATGGTTTTACATCCTCTGGCTCTGTTTGAAAATCAGCCAGATGGGCACTAGTCATACTAGTAGTACCCCCCTGCATTTCCTTCCCATCCACTCGCGCCCAGCTGTTGACATGAAACCCTCTCTGCTGGACCAGGTCATCAGCTGGCTCCTGTTTCAGCATTGTAGACTTGTCTATGGCTGATGGTTGTGAACATCTGTCTTTGTGGTTGCTGAATGAGGTATCTACAAGGCTACCACCAACCCTGATCTGCTCTTGAGCTGTTGTCAGGACCACCCGGGGGCACAAGTCAGCAGCTCTGAGTCGCGTTCTCTTTCCCTGAGGCTGGCGCAGAGTACATACTTGTGGTGCCTCTTCCTTCCTCTTTGGTGTAGTTTTTGTACTCACTTCTGTCTCGGCAAGGCTACGGATCGATTCCTCTTCTTCCCTCTCCATCCTTAACGCCTTCCTCATCTTGGTTGGCATCATGGAATTGCTGTCACTTATCCCAGCCCAGCAGCTATTATACTTGGAATGTGCAATGGCCAATTCACCCGTTCTCTTGTGCTCAAGATGGTCATCATCAGCATTGCCGAATCCCACAGTATGACTTTCAGTATGAATGATTTGATTTGTTGGTTCTGCCCCTCCTTGATGCCTGAAAAAAAACATGGCCCCCATAATCACAACTGAATCCAGAAATCCAGTTTTCCCTTGGACAACCTCCTGCTGCAAAGTTCAAAACCAGAAAAACCAAGGTGCAAATGAAAAAGGGAAAACAGAGGTACAACAACAAGACTTGAAGAAGGTGTGTGTGAGAAAAAAAAACTGAGTACCAATTCTTGCACCTTAGACATAGCTGGAGAGCATCATCCATCTCCAACCTCTGCCTCTGAATGTTTGTTCCATGTTCTCTGTTCATTGCACAACAGGGACAGAATTGTCGTGTGCATTTCCAGCATTTGATGAGATGTCCTACTGCCACCTTATGAGGGCACCAATAGCATCCATCTCCCAGCTCTGAATCATGTATTTGCTTTCCCACCACCTGCGATCTTGTTGCAGGTTTAGCCAACATTTGAAAGGTGGTGCTGTCATGGTTAGGGTTCAAGTAAGGTATGTTGGTGGTTTTGTACTCTTCTTTCTCACACCTGGTCTCTATGCCAATGCTTCCACTGTCCAGATTGGTCTCTTCTTCTTCTCCATCCAGAACCTGGTGCTGCCTCTCACTCGACTCTCTCACATCTAGCAGGCATGTGTCACAACTCTCATCCTCCCAGAAAGATGGCTCCATGAAGTCAACATGATGGGAATTGAGAAGGCATTCTGACTCAATATCTCCACATGTGAATCCTTCCATCATTCCTGTGAGGTCTTCTCCCAGTCCAGCCACTTGACCTGCTGCTGGCAAGCCAGCAAGTGAATAGAGCTTGCCAAGGTCACAAACAATGCTCAAATTCTGAGTTCCATCATCAATGACAGAAGCAATCTCTGTGCACTTGGATATGTCTCCTCCAGATAGCAACATCTTTCTTTTCTCCAGAGGGAGCCCTTTTCTTTTTCCCCTTTGTCCAAGGAGCATCAGACCCTAACACACTCTTTCTTGTACAGCTCTTCAGACTCTGACAACAATGAAATTCCTTACTGGCTGAGCTCAATTCAGAGCTTCTCCAAAACTGTAGTATTACTCAAAGCTAAATTTTGCACTGCACAATGGCAGCCTCTGTTCCAGAGCTCTCAAGAATTCAAAAGCATCCAATTTTCTGAATCACAAAAACACAACAACAACAACAACAATGAAGGAACAAACAAAAAGAAACTAAAATCAAAGCTCAACAATCAACTTCTGGCAATGGAGAAAAGACAACAACAACTGCTGCAACAACAAGAAGCTAAACAAAACCTAAAAACCCAGATCCAAAATAGTCCCAAAAGCTCAGAAAACAAGCAAAGCAGCAGGTCACAAAACAAAAGCCAATGCAGTACTAGTCAATCCAAAAACCATACAAAAATTGCAAAACACTGCAAAAATGCCTACTCAAATGCTTCTTCTTCTTCTTCTTCTTCTTCAAGTCACAAAAGAAAAAATGCCCACTCAAAAACATGCAATTGCAAAAAATGCAAAAGACAACCCAAAAAAAGCAGCTTCAGGATCAGAAAAAAAAACACTGTATCTTTCATCAAAACACTACAAAATGCAAAAAAGACAACCCGCCCCCCCCCCAAAAAAAATAAACAGCTTCAACTTGAGGAAAACAAGACTGTACCTTAGATCACCACATGCAAATGCAAAATACAAAAATACAACACAAAAAGGGCTTCAGGTTCAGAAAGAGACTGTTACCTGTTGATCAAAACATGCAAATGCAATAGTGTTGTGGTTGTTGTGGTTAATGTTTGTTTAAATATTGAAATTTCTAAAAAAAAATAAAATTACTAATAAATAAAAAAAGCTAAATGAAATTTTATTTTACCATCTTGTTCATCTGTAAGTGGT
>Ga0209611_10003082_pt1 | contig 29175 bp, 26 predicted proteins | sample S1TSphgellanicum_3_FD_187693 | JGI IMG/M metagenome (GOLD analysis project Ga0209611, IMG submission 187693) | Host-associated microbial communities from peat moss isolated from Minnesota, USA - S1T2_Fc - Sphagnum magellanicum MG (SPAdes) (version 2) | ecosystem: Host-associated > Plants > Peat...
TAAGGCCCCCTTTACACTAGGAGTTAGGGCCGATGTTCAACCCAAATCAAGCATTCCTATTGGTGCAAAAGTTGAAATTAGCTCCTCATCATCTTGAGTGAAGAGTCGTCACATGTACAAATTGTATGTTGTACAAGAAGTTGTTGATGGAATGTTGGTCCCTTGTCCAATACAATGAGAATGCAAATCTGAAATTTGATGCAAATACTAGGGTTCAAAATGATGTCCAATTTGTGTCCAAGATTGTGGTCATTGTATAATTTTTCATATGGTACTCATTGGATAATTGATCATTGCATAATCCTTTGTATGGTTGTCCTTAGATAATTCCAAAAAAATTTGATACCTACCTCATTTCCAAGCCTAACTATTTTACTTCTTTCCTAATAATTATCTCTTTTCTTAATACCTTTCAAAATAATTATCTCCTATCCTTATAACTACCTCACTCCTTTTCCCTACAAACCAACATAAATAATGAAAAAGGCAAATTAATATGCATCTTTTCATGTCCATTATATTTATATTAATTCAAAGTAAATTTGATAGTTATATAAATAATGATGAACTATTGAAAATCACACAAAAGCATTAAATAATAATAATAATTGATCGTCACTAATAGTGCACAACAAGCAAAGCCCAAATTAAATTGGTCACATGTAGACCTAGACACCTTAGTTTGATTGGGTGTTGTTTTCTCTAAAGATGGAAAGTCATTTTGATGAATGAGCATGGCAAGAAAAAATGTAGTGGATGTTTTGTTGCATCATTGCATTCTTTCTAGCTATGATTTGCGAATCAATGTTGTTAGAACACAATTTTAAAAATGTTATAATGTACTTTAAAAAATTTGTATTTGTAAGCGATTGATAAAATAATTTTGAATTCAAATTAAGATAAAAATGTTGTAATCAACTCACCAATGTTGATGGTCATAGATGACATTTATCTTACAAATACACATCATTAACCCCAAACACAAAAATTTGCACATGTAAAAAATAACTATAAATTCTAATGTAGTGCATTTGTGACTTATGAAATTCCAATAACAATTGTTTTTGAGGGATTAGTATATTGAAAATTTTGCATAAATTTTTGTATGACTATCCTTGGACAATTTTAGAAACAATTCCAAAAATAACTACTACTTTTCCCAACCCAATTACCTCAGTTTTTCGCCTAATAACCATCTCCTATCCTTATAACTATTTCACTCCTTTTCTTTAGCTAGCAACATGGATATGAAAAGACAAATTAACATGTGCCTTGGGTGTGTGTATTCTAAGGTGGCCATTTTTTGAAAAAACAAGAATCCCTAAAAGTCCATTTTCCAATGTCAAAATTTTAATTTTTTCTAATATCATAAGTTCAATGATAATAAAGTTCATATATCAGAAGCAATAAATGCCATATTAATAGGAACCTACCTACATATTTCATGTATATTACAAATTTGAAATTTGAGAAAAAACAATTATGTTAGGGACTTATGAAAATATGGTTCAATTTCAACCATTTAAAAGTCCCTAATTAGAATTTGACTATGATTTTTGAGGAAAGTTTTTCACATAAAAGTTTATTATTTGAAGTTGCACCATATATTGAGTCATTATAAATAACTTCGAATGGAATTTATTATGAGCCTTTTTAATTTCTACCATGTTAATTTATCAACCTTTACATATTTTTATACTTCAAAAATCCATTGTGAAAAGTGGGTGTACTTTTATTGAAAAATAATCAATTACATAAATATTTTCATAATCAAATTGTTAATGTATAATCAATTTAATTTTTCAATTTAATAAGTTTTATTAGTTGTTACAAGTGTCCAAAAAAAATGCACTTTGCAAAAATGTGCATCATGATTTTTAAAATGAGCCACTTTGATGTGCATTCACCCTATTGGAAACCATATGAAAACATGAAAAAAAAGAAAAAAATAAATTATCATCATTGGGATTGCCTAGCAATGCAAAGCGCAAGTTTTGACATAGTGCATTTGTGACCTAGGAAATAATTGATATTGAATAAACATAATGGCAAATTAATCATAAAGTTTGATATTAATCACAGTATGAAGTTTGAAAGAACTCACTTCCATATATGGAAACATAAATTGACATTGCTGTTCCAAATAGAAAAACTTGGTCCATATATAATAAACAGAATTAAAGTAAAACCTTTTGTACCAACAACAATACAAATAGTTTTTGGTGTGCAAACCATACCTTCCATAGGTGCAAGAAGAGAAAGATAATAGCCTCATAATCATTAATAATTGTTTAGATAACTATGTAATGTCATATGTGCAATCATGTGAAACATAAAAAACTCCTTGGAGAAAACTATTATAAATATTTCAAGATGTTGTAATAATAATATACCTTAAGGACAAATTACACATTATAAAAATGAAAATGTCACAAAACAAATTCATATCTTTGATTCAAGAATTGGGCAAAAGCATGTTTAGGTGGCTAAAAAGTGGTGTTTGGAATCCATAATATAACATTAATTATTTTTTTGGTAGTTTTAATAATATCAAACCATAAATCCTATAATTATCCCCTATGCTTTTCATAATAAATATTTATAAATCCACCTATGAATATCCCTAAACATGTGATTGATCAAAAAATCCATGCAAAAGATTAAAATTTACAACAATAATTTCATTTAAAATTTTAAAAATTATATGTATATAATACCAATGCACTTTAGTAATAATTTTTCATTTGATGATGCTTTTTTTTTTTTTGAAAAAATTGACATTTTTTTGAGTTCACATTTTTCATTTTTTTGCATGACAAATGTAGTGTTATCATTTCAAAAGTCCATTACGAATCCATAATCTTTTTAGAATTCATCCAAAAGTTTTATGATGATTCCCATAAAAATTTATGAGAAAATGAATAATTTAAAAGTTGCCAATGTTAATTTTGAATATGGCTTTAAATTTTACATTTGTATGTAATCTAGAAATATTATAAGTGTGATAGTCCAAATTGTCCACCTATTCATGTTTTCACCCAATTACATGTTGGATCACTTGTTAATGAAAATGAAGCAATATTATTTAAATAATGCATAGTATGTCAATGCTAGGCTATAACACATTTACTAATTCACTTAAAAGACAACCCAATTTGACATTTACATTTTTAATTACAAATTTAATTTTTAAAAAAACCTTTATGAAAAATGTCAATACTACTCTTGGTTAAGGAGGGTTACCATTAAGTTGAATAGTGATAACATTAAAAAAATTCCTATTGTTTCGTATGTTCTTAAACTTAAGAAAAAATAAAATTCTATCAAATAATTTGTTATGGTAGGAGGAGAGATAAGCATTAAAGGTGGATAATGTGTGTTAACTAATGTTAAAGGTCACATGGTGGCAACTCACCCCATTAACAATGATTTATATAAACTTGGAAAAACATAATGTAAAGAAATTATAAGTACTACTATCCTTATTACATATGAATTAACACAAATTAACTTATAACATCATAGATTGGGCCATATAAATCAACGGTTAATAGGAGAATTATAGCAAATGTTTACATGAATAGGTGCTTTTGATGTAAAGTAATTGCATATATGCAAAACATGTATCGTTGGGAAACAAAATAAAAAATGTTTTCCCAAGAACATCACAAACTTCTTGGGGAAAAATAATTATGTAAAAATAATAGGAACTATTATATAACATAATTTGGGTCAAATGTCATTTTTTCGTTATTTCAACAAATCTTACAATTATATTTTATTATCATAATATTAACATAAACATAATTATTCTTTAAAATGATATAAATTTCAAATCTCCTTGAATGGTAAAAATTTGCATTTGTGTCATGAAAATAATGGTAAAATGACAAACCATTATTATTTTCATTGTCATAATCATGCAATTAATAAGTCAAAACCATTGTTCATTATGTTTATATATTTTCAACAAGCATTTTATCAACAATAAAGGAATAAAATGAAAAACACACAATAATGATGTGAAAAAAACTTAATAAATAACATCAATCTAATGATTCATTATAATCATATTTCAAATTTCGCTTAAGGAAGTTTGTGATGAATGGAAGTCAAAAAAACATTTTGATATTTGTGGTTGCTTAATGCATTTATACATTAGATAGATGTTGATATTCCTATATTTCATTAATGACTTCTTCCGAATCACCTTTGGTGCATTTGTTGAAAGAAAAATAAAATTTTCCAAATATTTCAACATTGCAAAAAACAAGTGGAAAGTCAATCAAAGAAAATAAAAGTAGATTTTTAAATATGATAATGGTGGAGAATATGTAATGACCCTAAGTTGTGTTTGAAACCAACTTTTAAGAAGGACAACAAAGTATTTTTCCTAGAATAAAGAAAGTTGCATGCTTTTAAATAGAAAATGGGCCCAAAAGCAAAACTAGGAAACAAATAGAAGGGAATAGGTTGCAAGGGTGTCCTAGGATTCAAGCACACTCCCACAAGTTGGGATAATGCAAATGAAGTGAATCTCATGCACTTCCAAATAGGAATTATTTTGAGAATTAACATCCTAAAGTGTCTTAAATCTTTGGAAAAAAATGCAAATAATAAACATGGTTCAAATTGCGCTATCAATATATCATTTGAAAAGGTCTTGAAACTTAAATATCCAAAATGTGTTCACATTCTTCATTTGGAATGGGAGTTAGGAATTATGGCCAAAGGAAGGGCCAAGAATCAAATGCATAGTTTGATTCATAAGCATTAAAAGTTAGGAAATAAAGGTCAAATGACCTTCGATTGGAGCATGTGACATGGTGAAAGCACTCTATAGTGGCCCCCTTTGTGTAATCACATTGTAATATTTTCTTGAATGGTGCATCTTTGAGCTTAAACCATGTCAAAGTTAAGGAGTTTCATAATGTTTATGCATATTATGCTAGAACATAACCCAAGCAAGAAAATAGAAAAAAAAATACATATTTTTCTATATCATGGTGGTTTGGAGTATATTTGTACATAATATATTTACATAACTATGTAGTGACAAATACAAATATCACTACACTAAAAAGATGCATATGGATCCATTCACAATTGGGGTATCGAAAAAGGAGTGTTTAACTAAAAAAGGATTGTCAAAAACAACTTTGGATTTTTTTAAATCTTATATTATTATAATTATATTGGATTGTTGTATGCTAATAGATAAAATGATGTCTTTTTAAATTAATAAAAATAATTAAAAATAATTTGAATACTATGTAAATGTCATTTTGAATCCTATAAACTAAAATAATCAAGTGTCTAAAATACATTGTTTTTTAAAGGAATCAAAAGGAATGCATAAAGTCATACAATTGATTTCAAAAAATATATAACAAAATTATGCCCCCTTCTATGAAAGTACCATGTTCATTGGATGAACTTGATGAAAAATCAAATTTTAAAAAAAAATCAAAATCTTAAAATTTTGAAAGAAAGGGTTGTTGCAAAGCAAAGGACTCATTTTTTAAACCATTTGATGAAAAAATAGTGTTCAATGGGTTCAAAATGTTTAGCTTTAGATGCAAGTCACATGTGCAAGAAATAATCTTGCCAAAAACCATATTTGGTTGTCCATTCAAAGTCATTTTGGAAATTTTGGGATTTTTTGTGTTCCTAGCATTAAACCAAAATATTCATACACAATTATGTATGAATGTGCAAAATCATCATTAACACATGAATTATTTTATATTGGACTATTCAATTTTTTGCAATTAAGTTTGTTTCATATAAATGTTATTTGTAAAAAGTAGGTCCTAAAGTCCTTAAGTCCTTTTTTTCCTTTTTTGGTACCCCAACTATGAATGGACCCATATATATAACTACATCCATGATTGGGATTGTAGTTGTATATGTCAATATTGACATGACTACATAGTCCATTAAAACTTGTCAATTTTACCATTAATCATATTTTTGTCCATAGTCATATATGCCATTTACAATATCTTACATGATTATAATTGTATCTAATGTTCAATATTGATCAATCTAGACCATTAAATTAATTAAATAAATTTAATATACGAAAATTATCATTTTATATGTCCATTATGATTTTTTGTTTCAAATGGTCCTACATTTGACATGTGGCACAATCATAAGTTGACATGTGACATTTTAAATTAAATCTTAAATATATTTTTTAATAGGTAGGTAGCTAAGTTAATAGGTCTTACCTACCTACCTAGGTTATATACCTATCTACTTACACAAAATTAGATAGGTAGGAATCCTATTCAAATAGGTAAAAAAATGGGATCCAATTATTGACCTAAGTAAGCAAGTAGGTAGAAAGGTAATTGAATCAAAGAGTAATAACTTACATAATTACTTCCATTTTGTTTTATGTTTTGGCATTTAAGTTAAGTTTTTTTTAAAGCTATCCCAAACCAATAAGTTTATTTCCTTGAGTTAGCACTAGGAAACATGCCTTGTCTATATAGTTTACGATATGAGAGTAAAATGCAAAGCTTATGGGTTGAATGTTTTAGTTGCACTTTAGGTAAATAAGCCCATTTTCAAACACATCAGACCTTAGAGCTTGGCAAAACTCAAGGGCGGGTTCCTTTGTTGCTGGTGTCCAAAAGGAAATTGAAGCTCTCTTTTTGGCTCATCTAAAACACTAAAGATCATGGAAAACAGATCAGAAATGAGAAAGTTATGGGACCCCAAAGCAGAGGGGGTCAAAAAGTCCAAAAACAATCACACTACAAAGCTATTTTCCAAACACCCAAAAAAAAATTGGATGTTGCTCTATTGCCTTTAGAGCTCAAAGATGATTTTAAAAGCTTAAGGTGGTACTTTCATAGCATTTTAGATGGTTCAATTTGAACAAGAGATGAAAAAGTTATGAGCTTTGAAAGTAAGAGGGGTCTAAATGAAGAAAATTGATTTTTTGTTAATCGTTTTGTAATTTGGAAAAGGCTTGTTCTTTCTTGGTTACTACTTTGCCTATAGAGTTCAAAAATGATTGTAAATAATAAATCATTTGATAATTTTATATGTGAATTAATTACCTAATAATTTTTTAATTATTTGAATTAATAATCTACAATAATGACATGAATTAGTTTTTTTATTTATTTATTATGTGAATTAATTATATGAAATATTTATCTGAAACAACTACCCAAAGTAATTATTTGATAATAATTTTATTTAAAAAATTAAATGTCTAATAGTTAATTATCTAAATTGATTATTCAAATTAATCAACCTCATTCAGATAATTAGTTATTAGGTAATGAAGATAATTAATTATCTGAATGAAGATGTTCAAATTCAGATAATTAATCATTTGGATTCCCAAAATGAATTATCTAAATTAACTAATTAATGAATTATTTGATTTAATTTACTAATTTAATTATTTGACTTCAGATAATAGATTATTGAATAATTAATTATTTGAACTTAAAATAATTAATCATTGATTAGCTTAATTTAAAACATTCATTATTGATTATTTGAATTCATGTAGGCGCTATTAAATGCAACATAGGGTACAAAAGGGTTAAGTGGGGGCTACCTATAATCGTGATTAAAATCACATATGACTAGGTCATATCAATCCATGACTAGGTTTGGACACTAGTCACAATATATCCTAGTCATGGATGTTATGTTTTGGTGTAGTTATATGCTTCAAAAGTGATTGAAAGGATTTTTAACCTTTATGAAATTTGTAGTATCCATTTCACATGTGATTTCACATATTTTGAACCATGTTTGTGATTCATTTGAAAATTTTGATAATTGTCATGTCACAAACGGGGCTTTTTAAAGGCATCAACCATAAGCACATGGTAAATTAACAATTTTCACATTTTAATCATTTTCAAATGGAAGGTGACAGTGTTGTGACAAGGTTATATTTATAGATTTTCAAACATGTTTACTTGAATTGTTAATAAAATAAAATTATAGTGTAGCCTAGAATGAAAAACCAAATCTATTATACATGTGTACATATAAATATACCCATGGTTCCTTTAATTTACATTATTAGGATTTTTTTTTCTGAATAATATTAGAGGGCATTAACTTTGTGAAAGTTCAAATTATATAATCTCTAAAGGCCAAAAGTGAAACCCAAAATTAAATGCATAAAATTGGGAATAATATATATCATATTATTGGTTGTGAAAATATTAAAAAAGGGACCATCATAGTGTGTTTTCACCTAACATGACATTGGAAATATATCAATGAAAGTTACAAGTTAATGTAATGACTTCTTCAACCAATATTTGTTTTAAAAAAATTATGAAGCTTCAAAACTTTTAAGACACTATGTTTTGACAATTTCAATGTAGCCCATGTGGACAATCACAAAATATATTATAAAGGAGGAAATGATGACTCCTCCCAAGCCCATATCATGTGGATTTAAGTGAATTTAATGCAAGCATATGATTTTATTGGGCTCCAAATGCACAAACTGCTTTCTTTTCTTGGTTCTTACATGATCACATGTTCAAGAGCTCTAATGAATGTTCACAAATCTAGTGAGTTCAATGCATATTGTGAGTTTAATTAAATCAAACAACAATTTTTTTTCTCAACACACTAGAACAAAATGGAGTTTTAGAACACAAAAATGACATACTTATAGGAATTAAAATTACAATGTGAAGTCATTTAAGAATTTCAAATTCATTTTGGGTTGAAATTTTAATCACAACAAATTATTTAAGAGCAAAACAACAGCCCAAAAAAAGCTTTTTCATAAACTTAATTCCAATCAAGGTATGAAATTAACCACATCTTTTACCTCTATTTGTGTTTGGAAGCAAGGCTTATATGTTGCAAAAAGAAAAAACATATGATGTCATATTTGAAGAAATGATTAACCAAATGCCAACTACAAGTGATGTTGCAAATTTCATTATTGATCCCAATTTTTTAAACACCATGTACAAGTTATAATTCAAGAACACATGATTCAAATTCTACAATGGTAGCAACCATTAGAAATTTAGTACCAATGTAAGAATCTTCAATGGTGGCACATTCAACCACTAATGTCCCTCTCACCATGCAACAAGCATTACTCAGTTCAAATGTTGAAGATTGGGAGAAAACAATTCAATTTGAATTGGAATCCATGGAAAAAAAATAACACATGGCATATCTTCAAATTAAAGCATGTAATTTAAAAGGATGTCATGATCATTGTAATTTATAAAAGAACTTCTATAAGACCACTTAGGGAAATTCATGAGTGGTGTATAACAATGTAAAATAAAAACTATTTGTTTTTATCAAGTGATTTTGAGAAGTGAAAGAAATGAAAAATGCAAGGAAATTTGTAAAGTAAAATAAAGATGAAATGATAATCAAGAATCCCAAAACTTCAAACATGAATTTTGCAATCCAAAAGGTTTGATTAACCTTTACTAAATCAATTTGCTAGGGAGTCAAAAATACTCATAGACTCCAAACTTTTAAACAATTACCATTATAATCTTCTACTAAAACAACTAGCATGAGGTTTTTATGACATTTTGGAGAAATAAAAAATTTGTATTGTTGAAAGAAATATGTTTTTATTATAGATGATAACATTCTTGAAATATATGAAAACTGATTTTTTTTTGTTCATCTATAAATGATGACCTAACTACAATAGATCTAAAAACTTCTAATATTATTTAAAAAGAATTCCAAAGTTAAAGTGTAAATTTGTTTTGGGAGCTATCATGAAGGCTAGCACATGCCCTTTGAAAGACTTGTCAAAGGTGTTTTTAGTAAAAGCAATGCCAACCAAAAATCTAGTTGATACCCAATACTCTCATATGATTCCTCCAAGGGCCACCATCCTAAAAACTATTTTTATCAACTTTTAAAATATTTAAAAATTACAAATATAGTACTCCAATCACTATCAAAGGCACACATTTCAGAACTTCAAAACTTTTATTTTAGCAACTTCTTATTAGGCATTTACAAATGGGTATAAGAAAGTTCATCTCTCAATGAAATGCATTACAAAGTGAATTGTAATGTTAAGGTTAGTTTTCAAAAAATGTTTTCAAATTATGGTTATCCTAAGATGTTATAGAAGACATCATTAAGAGCAAAAGGAAAATTGTCATCCCCAAGTTTAGAAAATAATTAGAAAATATATGAGCTTTTTCATTTTCATGTATGTGATTGATGCATTTAAATATATGGATATACGGAAAATTTAAACACTTTGATTTTTCATTTTATGTATTTCAATTATGGTTTCAAATAAGAACTAATCAAATTTATTCAAGAATTATCAAGTTTAATTCTAAATGGCGCACCTTAATATGGAGACACCCATGGACTATTAACACCTTTACCATGAGGACAAAAGGTTATAAGTTCCAAATGGATCCTCAAAGTTAAACTTAATGTTGTAGGAGATGTTAATTATAAATATAAAGTAAGATTAGCACCTAAAGATTTTCCCCAAGTTGTTGGCATTGACTAGATGGATATATTTTCACTTGTCAAAATAGATTCCATTTGAGTTATATTAGCATTGGAATATTGTATTAGCTAGTATAATATATAGGACCTAAGTACATAGATATTTGGAACTTAAAGGTTGTGACTATTTGTCTACTAAGGATGATTATAGGAAAGGACATAGACCTTGGGTGAAAGGACATCTCTCCTTCAATCTAAAATAATTTTTTTCTATACCCAAAATAATTAAGTTTGAGTAGCTTATTTCTCCAAGTTTTGTGTCTAAAGTTTTTCCTCGTTGTCTTTCATAACTAAACATAGTATCATAACAAGTGGAGGAGGTGATAAGGGCATTATCACATCCAAATCCCGAGATTTTCATCTTTTCAACAAATTTGATGAAATTAATTTCCACATATGTGAAAGGTGAAAATGCAAATGTACATATTTGACAAAGATTTGTGAAAAGTTGTAAATGGTTTTGAAATTAGACCCATCACACTTGAACTTCAAGTTGATTGGGATAAAAGAGACAACAAGGCTAAGGCCAATATTTTCTTGACGTCTTCCTGTTATAAAACTTTCTATTTATTAATATTTTGTTGTAGCATGTTTGTTTTCAAACATACTACAAATACCACCTCACATTTTTTTTGATGTTTTCAAATCATTAATTAAAAGGAGTTGTGAATCCTTTAAATGCAAAAGAATATTCCTACAATATGACATTTTTACAAGTGAAGAAGATTTTGAAGCTCTCGAGACCTTTCACAACCAATAGTCATTATATCAAATGAAGAATTGGTTGAATCCAATTCCAATCCTTTTGATTATGGGATCAAGTGTGAAGATGAAAAGGAGATAATGGATTGGGGAATGCCCTTACTTCAATGTTCAACTAGAGAGAGGTAGCCTTCACAAAGGTCAATTGATTTTCTAAATTTTGTTTAACTTGGATCTCCATATTCATGCAAACCCACAAGTTTCAAAGAAGCTTTAGCAAATAAAGATACCAATAAATGGAAACAAGCAATGCATGAAGGATACCAATATATTCTTATTACACAATAACATTTGGTCATAATACTATGGGTTTGCAAAATAAAATTCAATGCAAGTAGTCAAGTGGATAGATTTAAAACCAATCTTGTTGCACAGGGGACTCTAAGATAGAAGGAGTGGATTATAATGATCAATACATTCTCTCCAATTATGAAAATTGCATCCATTAAAGTTCTACTAGCGTGGGCTACTACTTAAAAATTAACTATCCATCATATGGATGTTAAAAATGCATTGATCAATGGGAGATTAGAAGAAAATATGTATGTGTGTTTCAGCCTAAAACATATGTATAACTTTAAACCAAAAAAACTTAAGTTGCAAATTACATAAAAAAATTTGTAGTTTTAAACAAAGTTCTTGTGAATGGTACAAGAAAATAAATGATAATATAGGATCATGTGGGTTTAAGAATAGTGGAGTCAATTCCAATATTTACATAAAGGCTTTAGGATAAAAATTCATAATCTAGTTGCTTTTATATATAGATGGTACTATTTTTAATCACCAATGACCTTATAACTTTATTATTACCCACAAAGGATAAATTAAAATTTGAATTTAATATGATAGACATGAATGTAATCACAAACGTTTTGGGGATACAAATAACCATAAGAGGTGTTGGGAAAAATCCATATATATGTCAAAAGAAATACATACAATATATTTCAAAGTGGTTTAACATGGAAAATTACAAATCAATTATTACACATGTTAATTCAAATAATAAAACCTAGAATCCACATCAAAGCCCATTAACACTAGAAGAAAAAGACATGACAAATATCCTTTTCAAGAAGTAGTTGGATGTTTCATCCATGTCATGGATTGCACAAGGTTAAACATATCATTTGATATTGGACAAGTTCAAATCATGTTTACAAAATTCATCATAGTGATTTGACAAGTGTTGAGAGAATATTTAGGTATTTAAAAGGGAGATTTACAAATGGGATCTCTTATGGTGAACTTGACAACAACTTGGAATTAGTTGGGTTTTTTGATGTTAGTTGGGTAGGAGACTTGGAAGCCAAAAATTAAACTTATGGGTATTATTTCCTATAAGCAAGAAGAGCTGTTAATTGGAAAAGTAAAAGGCAAAATAACATTGCATTTTCTAGTACTATAGTTAAATACATCTTAACTTCTCAATTAGTTAAAAGGTTATACGTTTTGAAATTTATTCAAAGATCTTAGTGAAGGTCAACCAACCCAACAATATTGAACTATGATAATAAAAAAATAGCATTGGCAAGACCTCAAATATCATTCATGTACAAAGCATATTGATATACATTATCATTTCATATGAGACATTCTGAAAAATAAAATGGTGATGTTGAAATACTACCCAACTAAAGTTATGGCCATTGAATTTTTCATGGAAACATTAGAAAAACTTAAACATATAATTTGTAAAGAGTTATTAGGCTTAGAAGAAGTGGGAGTTCATAATTAATTAACTTAAGTTTAATATTAAATGGGAGTGTTGGAATATTATATCAATTTGTATAATATAAGACTTAAATATAAAGATGTTTGGAACTCAAAGCTAGTTGTGACTATTTGTACTCAACTAGAATGATTGTAAAAGGAGGGGATCCATAGAGCTTTGGTGAAAGGACATCAATATTATAGTATACAACAATTTTTTTGTACCCAAAATAATTAATTTTGAATATCTTTTCTTTCCAAGCTTTGTGTATGGAATCTTCCATAACTTAACAATTAGCACTAACAACCAAATATAACTTAAAAGTCCATCAATTGGGTGTAAATATAAGATTCTTGAATGGAATTTTAACAGAGGAGATCTAGATAGAAATTCTAGGAGTTTAAACACCAAAAAACCTTAAGATCTTGGTTCCAAACTTCATAAGACTTTACAAAGTTTGCCAATCAAATCAAACATGGTACCATGCCTTGAAGATTATCTCTTAGCAATTAGTTTTGAAAGATGTATCAAAAAATTCAATGTCTACATTAAAAAAATAAAAAAACCAAAGATTTTGTTATCATCTCAATTTATGTTGACAATGCAATTGTTGCAAGTAACAATTTGGAATTTGTTGCCAACATTAAAACTAAATTCGTAAAGCTATTTGACATGACATTAATGGTTGATATTCATTTCTTACTTGGAATTCAAATTACAAGAAGTTAGGCAAAAGATTGAATATATTTTATTCAAAAAATTATTTCATAGGAATTTTAAAGCATTGCAACATGAATTTTTAAAACATGATTAACATATCTTTGGAACTTGTTGACATTAAATTATCCATGTACCATATAGTCCACAAACCAAAGAGGAAGAACTTGTTATAGACAAAGTTCCTTACTCATAAGCTATGTGAAACCTCATGCATACATGTAGTTGCGCATGCATGACTTGATTATTCGTATTCAACTTGTTTAACTCAATTTATAAGTAATCTAAGCCAATGTAATTGGCAAGCCATGAAAGAGTTTTGTGATTCATAAATCAACCTTCCTTTTGGTATTAGGTATTATTAATGTGTGGAAGGACATATTTTATATGTTACTCAAATATTAATTATGGAAATGATGTTAACACATGTTGCTCAACCTTAATATATTGTTTCTTTTTTGTTGAAAGAGTGGTAGCTTGGGCAAGTAAGAAATAACAAGCTATAGCCATCTCTAGCATTGAATCAAAGTATATGGCATTTTTGAAACCTACAACATAAGTTATTTGGCTCAAAAGGTTGGTTTTAAGTAACTAATTTTTACCCAACAACCAAAAGATTACTTCACATGGATCAACCATGCTCCAACTTGTGTTGTCATTCTAATGTTTACAAGGGATGGTTGGGAATTTCATGAAGTCACACAATTCCTTTGACCTTGAAAAACTATCATTGATAACCCTTACTTTCGCAAATGGAAAATTGTAGTGAATTGCAAATTTTTTTGTTTATATTAAATATGAAGTCCATTTGCAAGTTGTTGGGCCATAGAAACACACCCATGAAAATTCACAGACATTCTTTCAATCTAACATGTCAATTGTTCAAGCTAAAATAATACTCATTGATTTTCAACCCTAGACATGCATTGGTTGCTTGGTGACAACTTGCATGCTTTTGTAACCCATCAAACTCACTTTTTTCATTTTTTTTACTAAAATATAGACTTTGCATCATATGTGTGACATTCTCCCTCTAGGACCAAAATTAGGTCCAACCCAAGGAAGCTTCTAGCTCATGTCTTGGAAAACATGATGAAAAACCCTCTTTTTTCTTCCAAATTTCTTTGGTGGAACAATTGCAATAATATCAAGGTCACAAACTTAAATCCTTTCTAGCAATGCCAAAGTTTGATGCTTTATTGGTCAAACATAAAACACTTATTTTCACACAAGGCATCAAAAGTTTGCATTGAACTTGCTCCAAGAACAATGTTCACATCTCTTGTTGATGAAGGAAGGAATCAAAGAGCCATTGTTTGAATAATTCAAGTGACAAAGGTTACTCATTGCATTCACAAAGGAGGTGAAAGGTGTAGATGTTGAGAAGAATTGATGTGACAAATTATGTGACTAATCAAAATATGGCATCCAACAACCTACCTTTTTCACAAAAGTGACTCAAAAAAAAATAGCAACACATTGAATGAATGGCTTTAAGGTTACTTCCATTCAAAAAGTGGCAATTTCAGCTTCATCTAATGGCTTGAAATATGCCTACCGGTTCAAATGCCCCATTTTGAACTTGAAAAAATGTAAAAATTCACATTTTAAAAAAAAGGCCGGTTTGAGCTTTTGGGTGTTGTCGTTTAGTAGGATGTTTGATCCTCTCCTTTTGTACCTCCATTTCTGCTTTCAGATGGGTGTTTCTTCTTTTTATTTAATTTGGCAGGGTTTCATCAAGATCTTTCTGCCTCTGGCGAAAAGCAAGAGAGGTTTCAACGTAATGGGGGGAATCTATGAGTTTGTCAACAACCATGCATCAAAAGATTGTCAACAACTTAACTAGTCCCTTGCACTAAAGAGATCCCAATTCTCAACAATCACACATTTTGTAGAATGCATTCCCAAGACCTAAAACAACAAGGCATCATCACAAACACGCTGGCCCTGCCAATCGATAAAGATGTTGTACATCTACATACTGTGTCCACACTCTGAACACCAGCAAAAAAAATTCATTCCAATCTAAACATTCTAAACACTTTCACCAAAAAAAAAACTGGTTCATCTAATATGAAACCAGTTCAAATAAGGTAAAACTTCCAAAAGTTGGATCCAATGCAAGAGTCCCTGTCCCTGTGGTGGGGGCAGGACCCAACAAAACTACTACTATCTACTTATTTAAATTTGCTTTGAATGTGGTTTCAAATCCTATACTAGAGAAATAGTGTTACATAAAAAATGATGGATAAAAACATTTCCCCCCCCCCGCCCAAGAGATTCAGCATCTAAATTCTAAATCCATATCTGACAATTTGGTCACAGAGAATTATTGCATTCCTTCCAATAAATCAAGTTGGTATAAAACTTTGAAAGAAGATGTTAAGAAAGGGTATGTATAGTCATGGATCAAACATAAAAAAAAATCTCCACATTTGAAATAGAAAATCCATGCATTTGTCAAGGGTTAGAGGTTTGTGAGCAAGGTGGGTTTGATTTTGAATAACTAACACTCCAAAAACATGTGAATAGGGAGAGGAGGGGCTTTTAAAAAAAAAAAAACAATAATTCAAGATTTTAAACATAGATTTCACTTGGATTTATTTGTTGCTTTCATGCACACAATGCATCCATTGCTCCAAATTTATACAACCAAGTTTATGAACTAGCTTCTGTCTTCTGCCAGTGGTAATAAGTGCCTGCTCCCATTGAGTGAGTGGTCCATCCTGAACATCTCCACAACAGAATCAGATCATCAACTTGATCATGAATGGCATGAGTGACTAGCTGCCATTTACTGCCCATTTGATTTCATCAGCTCCCGATAGTGGCTGTAGATTTAAGTATGTGATTGTCTGTTCAGATCCTATGAAAAAAAGGTTAGACATGTCCTCAATTTCTGTCGCATTCTAGAAGTGGTGAGAAGACTCAATCACAACATTGGTTAGTACTCTAAGAGGTATCGTTAATTTCATACCAAATATATGCAATGATGAACTGATCTCAAAAGATCCCATAAGAGGACATGTGAGCTAAACTCTATAGAAGGTCAAAAAAACTAGCTGTTTTTGCCTGATCACAGCGAGCCCTATGGTAACTGTGAGCAGAGGCCATTTGAAATGATCTCGTCCTGCTTACTGCAGTCCCCATCTAGTACACAATCTGAACCTCACGAAGAGTGTTTTGTCTTTTCAGCAATATCATGACAGGTTGAATATTAGTTAGCATTGAAACTAGGATGAGTTTGTTTGGTTGGTGAATGCTAGCAGGAGATAAGGGAGGGTGAAGTTGTTTCTTGAACACTACCTCATGAGTATTGCCTGCAGGTTTCCCTGCAAGGGACTGCGTTCTGCAAAAACCACCAGTGCCATTCAAGAAAGTTAAAACTGCTCAGAAATCATGCCACACCATGTGAGGAATCCAAAGACAAGTCCATCTGCTTCCACCAATTGTGCAGGTTGGTGGTGGGAATCTTGGATTAGGGTGGTGCAATCATTGATGCTACAATCCCTTCAGACAGTGTTTCTGGCAGATAATCTCATTTATCAGCCTTGCTTCTTCAAACCACACATTCTGTTGCAGTAGTTTATATCTGGAACTGGAAATGCACGAAGGAGAAGAAAAAGAACCAGCCAGAAGAGCCTTCCCAAGCCTCCTCAAAAGCCATGGAACACTTTCCTGAAAACTGTTGAGCAGTGGTTAGATGCCCTGATCCTCCTCAACCTCCATTGGTTTCTGAAGGCTGAGCATGCTGCACTGTACACAGTAGCACAAGATTGGGACTCAAAAATCTCTATGCACAGCAATGATTTGCCACCCTCATCTGCCAGTATGCTCAAGCCTCATGCCCACCCCAAAGTTCCTTGCCAGTGCCATGGACCATCAATACTCTATGCAGACCATCTGTAAGCTCTTCACAGTACTCCATGTAATGAGTAGGCTCCATCCCCTTGTAGTGATCAGGAAGATTTAACAGAACCAGCTGTGCATCTTTTGATTGCTCCACAATTATACCATTCAGTTTCTTTGGTGAGTAGCTCTGACTAAATGATTCCCATGTTCTTTTCATAGGTTCATGTTCTTCAGTGGTTGCCTTAATCCCTGCATGGGAACCTGGATAGACTTGGCTTGAGCCTCCTTCAGACCCCTCCATCTCAGTGTGCCTCTGGAAATGCAACCAACCACTGTGTTATATTACCAGATTGTACAGGGGCAGAACCAACAACATATCCACTTGCACATGATGTGGATTAATAGCATCCAGGGGAACCTCTAAGCTTCACAAGCTAATTCTCAAGCACAATTCTACTCTTAGCATCTACTTTTTGTACAAACATCAAGCCTTATCATCAAACCATTCTACATGCACAGACGCATAACATGTAGTCATGCTGAAGAAGCACATGAATATTGCACAATTTTACAGACAAGAAGATCAGTAGCCAAAGACTCCTTCAAGGATTAACATGTCAAAGTGGGGTGACAAAGCTAAAATTCTCACCTCTACCTTACCATCAACTTCTGGACCATTTTTTAAAAAGCCATCATCCACCAAAATTTCCAAGTTCCCACTTATCCCACTCTCCAGTTCATGGCCTTCTTCATCAGCCCATCGTGCTCTTTCCTTTCCAACTCTTCTGCCTTTTCTGTTTGCCACCTGTGTTGTCATTTGATCGGCACTGTTTGGGTGTGCAACTCCATCATCCTCTTGCCTTTCAAGCTGTTGGACTGTATCAGGAATTATAGCCCCAATTTCCTTGTCAGCATTCTCTTCCATAATACAATCAGTCTCACCACCCTCACTTTTGGCTTGTTTGTTGACAACTTTCTCCAACAATGATGGTGACATAGGAGAACTTTGCACACTAGGTGAAGTGCAGGCAGATGATCCTGACCATCCCTCATTGCAAACATTTGGTGTTGATTCATAATGTGGAGATTCAGTAAATTTTTGACCATGTTTCAGCCTAGTCTCCATTGATTCCCTCTCCAAGTTAGGACCTGAACAATCAGCACCCAATAAGTAAGTCCATCAGATGCACTGATACAATTGAGTGATCAAGATGTTGAACAAGCTAAGATTGTTCCTTCTTCTGTCCATGGATCATGGATGCATTGACAATTATGCTCAAGCAGATTGATGCTCCCTTGAAAGCAAGAAAGTATCAGTCTAGTGTACTAGCAACTCACAATCAAGACTGAGTACACCCAATGCTCCACAACGAGATAACTCTCTCCGCCTTGAGTGACTCCCAACTGCATCCAGTTCACTCAGCTGGAAATAAGGGGTGACATCCTCCATATTCTTTCCACCTTTCTGTATTTCACCCTCCCTTGACCTATCTTGGAGAGTTGGCTTCTCCTCATGATGCCTTTTGCTGGATGTCTGCCTGCTTATGTTCTGAGAACTGTGTCCTCTGTGTTCATGAGTCTTCCTGTGTGTGCAAAAGAAAACAGGCAGTCCCAGTAATGAGAGAGCACGTGCCAAGGAAACCCATGATGACACATGACACTCAACAAGAAGAGACTGAAGGAACAAGTGAAAGAAACTTGACACAGTAAATCAAATGGCAGAGACCTCTGAAGATTCTAGTCATATGTACTGAGAGGAACACAGTTATTGGCACAGACAACACGAAATCAATTTCAACTGACCTGTAATTTGCAACTTCCCTTGCAAAAGCTCGGGCCTCTTCCATGCGGAGTGTGTAGTCAAATGTATAAGGTGCCAGATCAGTATCCTCTAGTTCCAACACTTGTACCTCTGCCTCTATCCGAACCTATCAGGATATCAACTGTGCAGGAATGAAAAAATAACTTTTTCCAGGTATAGCAGATTACAATAAAGCCAAGCTGCAAAATACTAGAGAATTTTTTTGATACTCAAGTTTGATTGTTCATCCTGCTGGTGAATCATGCAGGCAACAAATGAAGGGCTGTTAGACTCCCCCAAGTAGTTTACCTGCTCCAGGAGCTTTTCCAAATTCTTGCAGATGATTTCAGAGTTGTCAAGCTTTTCTGCTACAGTGTGGACTCGCAGCTGGCATTTGCGCCAGACTTTGTGCTGCTGAAGAAGGTGAGCAAGGAGCACAAGCAGCCCTCCATCATGGACAATCCACCACACATCAATCAACCCTTCTTGTTGTTCTTCAGCACCTGGAAATTGGTGTAGGTTCATGCATAAGAGGACTGCCTTATCCACTGCTTTGCACTCCCCTAAAGTTTCAAGCAGGATCTGGAGATGACAGACCCCACACAGTTGCCTAGTCAGATCTACACCATACCTGCTTGAAGGTTAGGGATCAACTTTATACAGAAATATGGCAGTTGAAACTTTACATGAAATCAAAACACAGGGTCAAAAACCCAGATTTGTTCTTGGAAGTCTATTACTGTCCCATTCAGTTGTGGATACTGTGGGTGAGGATTCAAGAAATAGAATCATGTCTCACCTCGGCACAATGCTTTTCTCCCTGCTCACGCCATTTGTTAGGCCACCCCATGACCAGAGTGTTAGGCTCCAGGCTCCCAAGCCCAGATGCTTGGATAGCATAAGTTTTCCCTTCACGGAAACAGGGTGACACTAATACTCTACCAAAGCCAGTCACCTTTGCTTCATTCATGCGATTCTCAAGCTCCATCTGCACATTCATTGCAAAGTCACCCTCTATCAGAAATCTGGTCCCACAACAGTATGCCAAGCATCCAATTTCACCAGATGTACCATAGACCTCAGCAGTTGTGATGACACTCTTCACTCTAGGAAACAAACTTCACTTTAAAAAGGTCTCATATCAAAGTGAGGTGCACTAACATTTGGCATAAAATCCAAGAGATTCCATTACAATCTGTAGTCCAGAGGACTGATACAGCAATGGTTTTCACTCTGTAAAAGGTAGGACAAAGTCTCTGCCAGATGACTTTCTCCACACTTTGAGGTTTGGTAAGTCCACAACTCAATTATACAGGCATGAAGTGAGCAAGTTACTCTCTCAGCTGCTGCTTGTACAGCCATCTCCTCCAACTTCCCTCTTATTATTGCTGTGACCACACACAGCCCCTGTCCCTGTTCATATGCCAACAATCGATACAGCACATATTGTCCACATCAGTTGTCCCATTAAATCCATCTATGCTGTCTTGCAGCTTCCTTCATCAGCATATGACCCCAATTGTGGATACAAATGTGGCAAGTTTTCTAAACCTGATAATTCCATCCACCAACACCACCCATGGCCATTTCTCACTAATTGGTAAGTTGGCATGGTTGTGCATAAGATGACATGCCTTCCTCCATGACTGAAAAGAAAAAAGTTTGTATTTTAATGACCAGGGGACCCTTGTGGCATCATTGACTGAATGTCCATGAATTCTGTCCTGACCTCAGGAATTTACACGAGGTAGGAGAAATGGAGAAAACCTTTTTAAGCTGGGATGCAAAAGAGAGCAACTTGTGGCCTGCATGCTGTTCCTTGGTCCACAAAGAACAAGGCTTTGTAAAGCAAAGTAGCTGTGGACGCCAGTTTACAGTATACCGGGCCTCATCTCCAACTGAGAGGATGCCACGCACTGCAATCTGAAGCCGCAGTCCTCCCACTCCAGTTCCCCAGTTCACCTCTACCTGTTGGACAACCTCTCTATAGCTTCATGCTGCTCAGCAATTCTTACATCAACATCTTCTGATGTACAGGTAATTCAAATCAAGCAAGTGCATGCCAAAGATGTGAAACTGTGCAGCAGCTTATGCTTGGAAGTACAAGGAGTACAAACCTGACGTAAGTCAATGTATGCATAAATGAATATAAGCAATATAACTGCCACCACAGCCCAGTACCAGACAATGACAAAAGCTAGAGCCGCACAGAATACGAAACCAATAAGAGCAGCACTCCAGTGATAGTACTTCCATTTAGGCCTCCAACTGGACGTCCAGTTATGAAACAAACAGAACAGAGAGAGTGCAATGAGATTCTAACATCAAGCATGGATGTCTGTAGACTGCTGGACTATCTAACTCCAAGACAAATGAGCCCAATTTTTCTCATTCTATTTCTGAATGAGCAATCCTTCACAAGCAAGTCACATAGGGTTGGACAATTGTCCCACTCAAGGTTGCATGTCTACAGAGGTTACCTGGGTGCATTGACAATAGAAAGGATGAAGCAAGAGAGGTTAAGTGCAGAGTAGCAAGTGAGGAAGCAGATTGAGACAAGTGGTGCTACAGCATTCAAATTTCCAATCATGGCTGCCGCAACACCCAGAAATGTGGTGAGGACCAATGCATTCCAAGGCTCTCCATTCTTTGAAATCTTTGCAAAAAACCCTAGAAATGGGACTATTCCATCTGCAGCAATTGCCTACCACATTCAATCCACAAAACATGTACCACAGTCATATCTAGATTAATGACTTAAGATGTGGATTCATACTTCACAACTATATGCAGACATTAGTTTCATGTGGAACCTGATATGACCATTTATGTTGAATAGACTCTGCAATAACTCAGTTGCCTTGATAAGGGACCTTTCCTCCACAGGACATCTCTAAACTCCTCTGACAACCCTCTACACCTGTAGGAGCCTCACAAATATGTGTATTCACATGGATTTAGAGAGTATGGTCCCAATGATCACAACTACTGATACCTGAAGTAGGCGAGGTGAGATGATTAGGCATTGCATTGCTTGTGCTGTTGAGGCAACAATGATCGCAAGTTGTGTGAGAATGGGTAGTGGATATGCAACTGTTTTTACTACCTCTCCTCCAGGTTCTTCCAGAAGAAATTGTCGGGTGGCAACAGCAGCCCAGAGGCCCATATAAGAAAGATATATAACAAAGCTGATCACCACAGCTCCAAGGGTTCCCTGAGGTATGGACTTTTCTGGTTTCCGCAGATTTGTTGCACGATCAGCCCCACTGCACACGCCACACACCAGGGTGACTCCATTTGGCCATGAAGGCCAACAATATAAATAGGGTATCACCACTCCACTGAATCATACACTGCTGCGGGGAACTTGAAGTTGTATGTACTTCAGTGGCAAGCAAATATTTCAAGGGGCCTTCATAAGGGACTGGGAAAGCATGTCTCCAAGGACCTGTGCCTTGGGATATTAAAAGCATGTAGAATACATAGACTTGTCGGTGGTCTTGTAAATACATTTCCCCACTGCCTTTGATAAGAGGATCAATTTGCAAATGTAGGCCAGCTACACCAAGATTCCACCACTTTTGTACTGGACTCCGGGACTTCCATGAAACATGGTTCACTGGTGGTTGAGAACAATACTGGAAATGCATAAAAAAATATTTTGCAGTTTTCTTTTTTTATTAACTCTTTGACAACAAAGTACAAAACTTCCAAGTCTCCTACCTTAATATCCCAGTGAAGCATGGGAAGAAGAGTGACACTGCTGTGGAGAAAGACTTGCGCGGTTGATATGCAGGACCCCAATTGCTTTTGAATGTCTTCCATGAGAGCCCAGTAAGAGTCTTTGGGGCATTTCCATGAGGTGCCAAGAACAAGCCCAAGTATAGAGAGACCATGGCATAAATTACAACAGCAAAAAATGCAAGCCCCAGCTTGGATACAAATTTTATTCCAAAAAACACCTGCAGGAAGATGTCACTGTGAATCATGTCTGAGAACTGCAGGATGTTAGAAGGCCAAGTATTCCTGCTCAAATAGCTACAGATGGGCATAGATATAGGTGGTTAAAAAATCTTTACTCAATGTAACTCAGGAGTTAGGATGTAGTCTTACCAGGGTACCAAGGAAGATCAAAATGATTGCCCCAATGGCTCGATTGGCTGATGGGAAGTGGAGGGATGGGAAGGTGAATTCAATCATCTCCACAGAACCAAGTACCTGACCAGGAGTAGCAACATGAGACCATTACCATGGCCCAGAAAAGGCCCCTTGCAATTACCACAAAATGAGTACTGCAACTGGGAATTCATGAATTGTGTGCTCCTACTTGGGTTCCTCAAGCACCAAAGCTTGCAAGCCCCTTGCACTTGGACACTCACATGCATGAATAAAAAAGAGCTACATGTTGATTATGTCAGTGCCAGACAAATTCTTTCTGAATTCTCTAAACTTGATACGTGGAGGTGGAAACCACTAAGCACAGTCATCTCACCTCAAGGACTGAAAGCATCAATACTCCAAGCCAGTATAAACATCCAACAGCTCCACCAAGCTTGGGGCCCAATGCCCTTGAGATAAGATAACTGCCACAAAGAAACACAAATCTCACCATGCCTGCAATGAAATAAAATTACATGACTAAATAGGACTTGCATTCCTTGTACCAACACTCAGTACCTTGATAATTGCTTATTGGGATGACGAGGTTGCAAAATCTATAATTCCTCTAAGTACATCCATTTGCAAAACACATTCAAGTTTGCAAGCTTGTCTTCTGGCAGAGTTTCCTCTTTTGGATGCAAGTCAGGAGCTACGTTTTCAAAGGATTGCAATGACTGATCTGCAACATTGTCATCATTAAGTGACTGTGAATTTTACAGAATTTCACACCCTCATTGACTCAGATATGATCTGACATTTTTTTGGTGTGGTGTAAGGTAATGACTTGACACACAAAAAACAGTGAGAAAAATTTCGCACTACAAAAAGTTTCACTTTGACAGGAAAATGAAGATTCACTTACTAGGTACCTCCATGTTCAATTGGTCCATTGGTTGCAATTGCGCATAATGACATAGTAGTTAGAAGCGCAGAAAGAAAAGAGAGGATGACGACGAGGAAGGTTTGCCATACCCCAGCATTTCCAACAATATAGTAGAACCTCAAAAATATGAGAACACCTGCAGACATTGATCATTGCTCACACAAGGTCAATATCACTCTCTCAAGCATGGGCAAAATGCATCTCAAACTGTTCCTATATATACCAAACTGCCTCCATAACAAAACTTGACAGGGTGAAAGCAATTCATAACTTGCAAGTAGATAGGCTTTGAAAGTATAGGAGGAACATCCAACTGTAGCTTCCAAGGGGCTATTCAAGGGGAATGTAAACCCTTCAAATGCAACGCACGAACTAAATGCCATCCTTCTAAAGTATCCCATGGTGTGCTCCCTACTCAACTGGTCAATGTGCACGCATCCTCTCCCACCTTAGATCTCTCAATAGCATATCAGTCCTCTAAACATTCCGTGGGCACACTGGAAATGAGCAAGAAATGGAAGATAGCTGTCCAGTTACAGTGTCAGTATTATGTATTGCAAATATGAGATCAAGGGCAATGACATTAAGGACTTTGAAGTGTGAGATGACTCTGAAGCAAGTTGTCCAGATGGTGAAGAATGTTTACCCCACATATTCTCACAGGTTGGGATTAGCACTCCACTTAAGGTACCAAGACCCTGTCGATCACTCTCTTGTTTTCTTCGGAGTTTCTGCCATGGTTTATTACTGCACAGCCCCTCAAAGTACGGAGCACTGGGACCTTGCTTTCCACTGGCTCTGGAACCTTGTAGTGAATCGGATGATGAATTCCAAGTGCCAACACGTTCTGGGAAGCAGTGCAATCCATGCCTCTGTGGCTCATTCCTCTGTTGGCTTGACCTTGGATTAGCCATGATGTTCTTCTTCATGTGTGCATAAGACAAGCTGGATCTTGACAACAGTTATATGAAAAAGCAGAAGCACAAAGACCTTTGCTCAAAAGTTTTCCTGCTCAAGGGATTACAAAGCTCAGAATGTTTGTGCTGTAACTCTGAGGGTGTCAAATCCCCTTAAGACAATGTGTGGGTATATTGGCAGCCTTGACATTCTGGTTATTGCTCTGGAGCAGCAGCTGTGCGCTATATAGAATTGGGCACTCAGTGTTTGTTCTACCATAAGGCACATATACAGAGCATATAAACTGACTTCCCAGGTTGTTCATGGAGTCCTTTGGGAGAAGAACTCGAGAAATGCCATGTCTCCAACAGCACTATGACACTGAGAACCTGCAAAAACATGCAAAGCTTCAAGCTGACAAAAATCATGTGCTATCATCTAGCTTCAATTTGTTCTACAGATTCCGTCTTCAAATCACAAGTGTTGCAAATTCTGCTGTCAAGGTGTACAACAACTGAGAGACAGTCTTCTGATTTGTGTGTGTGTATGTGTGTGTGTGTGCGGAGTCTGGACACATGACAAAACCCTAAATGATGAGTCTCTCTGATGGTCATGTGTACAACATAAGAAACAAGTTGTGTCATGCAGTGTCTTGAACATTGAATTGCAATCTTGAGTTCCCTATGTACATCTCAGCAAAATCCCAACTGACACAACAAGTGTCAAGATCTATTACACAGATCACCTAAAGCAGCATCGTTGGAAGAGGAGTCTAAAGTACAATCCGGTCGAAGTATTGTGAGGGCAACTTGGGAACAGAGGAAGGAACATGGATCCACATAAAGGACCTAAATTTGTAAACAGATTGCGAAGAGTGTAAGTCTGTGCAACGATTTGCAGAGCAACTAACTCTCATGTTTCAAGGATCGAAACTTCAAACAAAGTTTCCTGATGCAAAGCACAAACGAGTTGAAAAGGTGGAGGCGGACCTTCTTTCAGAGCTTTGCTTCAGTTCTTCAAAAATAGTTGTGCAACGCACCAAAAGCCGTGACTCCGCGGATCTAAGTAGTTTAGTAACGTATTGGATTATTGTTGATCGAGGATTTTCCTGCGCACAAATTACAGCAGAAAGTGAGAGAGAGTTCAGAGCATGTAACTCCTCCCGGCAGCAGTATCCTGACTCCTGAGCACAAGATAAGACATCAATCCTTGGCGAATAAACTACGTGCGCACGAGATGAAGCAGCACACATTGACGACGATGCAAAGCCAAAGAAAACAATAGAGCACAACAACAATTGCACCACAAAGAAGAGCATCTGCACAGAGAGAGAGAGAGAGAGAGAGAGAGAGAGCCCCGACAAAATATCAAGCATGTACCTGCGCAAAGTCGAGAAGCAAAGCAAGAAACCACAGCACTGCCAACGACACAACGAAGTCCTGCGCGTGTGCAAAATCATGCATGAGCTTTCTGTTACAAACGTGGAACTTGTGCTACATAGTGATGATACTCACCATCTGGAAGAGAGAAATTTCAATTCAGAAGAACACAGCAATTTTCTGCACAGACGATTGAAATCGAATGCAGTTGTCGCTCATGAATTGTCGCCACAGACATCGGACATCGGAGAAAGGAGATTATAACAAACAAAAACAAAAACAAAAAAACACAAGTGATGACAAAACCGAAATTTTGTCGTCCTGGACAAGAATCACATGATGCTCGAGACATGCACATGGATCCGCAGTAATCTTGAGAAAAAAACAAAATTGTCTCAGGCAAAAATTCTTCAGGAAAATTCTCAAAGAAAAATTTCCAAAGAATTATCTCAGAAATGTCATACTACTACAACAACGGAGTTCTAGGGGGAAGGTTGACGGTCAAGCTCATACGTGACTGTTGCTGAATGGAAAGAGCAAACTTACCTCCTGTGCATGCAACGGGATCAGGACAGAACACCGCAAAACAGGGCCGCTGCTGCGCACGCAGCACAGCACGCTCGTCAGCGGCTCCTCTCGTCGTCGTCGTCGTCGTCAGTTGTTTGGCTGCTGCTTTTACAACAACCAAAGAAAACCCAAAAAACAACAAATCCTCAACAACAATACTGCAACTGCTTTGTTTGTATTGGCTCCCTTGCTTGGGCTCCTCCGCCCGGCTGCGCAGTACCAGTGATGATCAACTGATCAATTAAAAAGAAAAAAAAAATCAATTAATTGATTTTAACGTGGAAATTAAGTTCCATTTTGAATGAAAATATTGAATCACATCCCATGCAAATTGAATTAAAATGAATTAAATTCTAAAATTGAATTAAAATTTTTTAAAAATTTTAATTTTAATTTTAAATTTTAATCTTAATTTTGTACAATTACGACCTCAAAACTTGGGCTCCATGTTGCTTCACATTATCAATCAATCACAACCATCAATTGATGAAAAAAATGAATTGATTTTTTGTGAAAATGAAATTTCATTTTTTAATGAAAATATTGAATAAAATTTCACGCAACTTGAATTGAATTGAAATCAAATTATACATTGAATCGAATTTCAACTCAATTCCTATTATTAGTAAATGAATTCCAATTCAATTCTTATTGAATTGAATTGAATTGAATTGAATTCAACCATTGGATTAAAATTGAAAAATATTTGAAAAAAAAGGATGCAAATTGATGAAAAAAGATATTTAAAAATTATTCATGAATATGGTGTTGAAAAAAAAACACCAATTTGATGGTGTTCAACTAATGACTTATGGAACCTAAGATTGTCCTACCTAAACCAACTCTAATAAATCATTGTCATTGAAATTAAAAATAAATATTTGATTATTTTGGCTACCTAGTTGTTATAAATGGGGGAACAATTATATTATCAAATGCATTATTTTTTTTAAAAAATATTTTGAACGGGCTCGTGTCATTTTTTTTTCTAAATATGTAAATGGCGACCTCCCATTGGCAGTGATTTTTTTGGGTGATTTAAGAATGAAGGATTGCGGTAAAAAAATGAAAAATCACCCCCAAAAATTCCTTGATCAATTCAAACCATCAAATCCAGCAATCTCATTGGCCTGCAAAAGAAAAATCTTTGGGGCCTATACACAACCCTATTCTGCTGAACATTGAAAATCATGGTCCCTTTCTAGCAATTCCATTGGTCTTCTAAAATTCTCACAAAACCTACCAAACCCTATCACACATTTAACTCTTAGTTTGCTCAAGATAACCAAGGGTTTAGGGTAAGTAAATCTAATAATTTCATTGGCCATAACAATTTTTTTTCCCCCAAACATACGTATACACACAAGCCTATTCAACACTCTTTGTGTATTAATACATTAATATTATAACCCTTCTCTATACAAATAGGGTTAAAAATTGTGATAAAATGGGACATTAATGCGGTTTACTATATTTTGTGTTGGAGGAAAGAGATTTACTCCACCCACTTCATATCTCTACTAATATGCTTCAAGCTAATATACAGTCTAGTGATTGTGGGGTGAGCGGTGTGATTGGGGGGGCCTATAACTACAAACCCAAAAGAAATTTAAGTCCCAAGATCTAGATAATCACACTAAACCTACTAAATTATGCCCACCATAAACCCTAAACCCTAAACCTACTAAATTTATGCCCACCATAAACCCTAAACCCTAAACCTTCGGTATGATGCGGAGTTGATGAATTGGAGCCAGCAGCAGAGCATCTCATTTACACCTTCAAAAGACTTCTTTAAAGCTCTGATTTGAAATCTCCTACATTTCTGTACAACCAAGTAAAAAATAAAAATGTTCTATAGCAAGCTTTACCTTTTTTGTGTTTAAAACCTCAAGAAGCAAAACTACCCAAAGCTTCA
>Ga0209611_10003083_pt1 | contig 29174 bp, 22 predicted proteins | sample S1TSphgellanicum_3_FD_187693 | JGI IMG/M metagenome (GOLD analysis project Ga0209611, IMG submission 187693) | Host-associated microbial communities from peat moss isolated from Minnesota, USA - S1T2_Fc - Sphagnum magellanicum MG (SPAdes) (version 2) | ecosystem: Host-associated > Plants > Peat...
TCCTCATCCTTTTGGAGAGTTAAGCTTGGCTCCTCCTCACCCAATTGTAGCTAGGTGAAGGGGTTAGAATCTCTCCAGTTTACTTGCAATTCCCCCCTTTTTATTTGGGGAGAGGTCAAAGAACAATTTTTTTATTCTAGAGTTTTTAAGGAGTCTTGCTAGGATCAAGTCGTTGCCAATTAGCTCCCCTTTCCTTCGTGCCCAGGTGGTTGTGGGCAGAAGTGGAGGCTTGGTTCTGGTTCTGGTTCCGAACTCCCTAGCATTAGCCAACTTAGACTCCTTGGGAGATGTGTAGGGGTAGCACTATGCTCTTTCCAGTAAGGATGCTTGGTTCCCACTCCCTGATCAGGAGCTTGTGATCCAATTGGATCCTTATCCGTAGGTGAGAGATTTCAAGTCCCTTTGTTGGCCCCTTATCTTGATCCATCATTAAAAAGTCCAAGGCTTTTTTTTGTAACTTGGTGGGTTTGGCAATCCCAAGACCTAAGGGTTTTTTTGGGGCCGGGCAAGGTGCACCTCCATTGGCACAGTTTGGTCTGCACTAGGTGAGATGAATCCTTCTGAAACCCACATCTAATTTGGTTGCACCACTTTAATGATTCTCCCCTCCCCTTCAATGTCTTGCTGGTGGTTAGTGTTGTCTTCTTCACATTCCACTTGTTGCACCTGCTTAATGTTTTCTTCCCCCAGCAAGCAAGAAGAGCCCAGGCCCAAGGGAGCCTACTGTCCATATAAAGAGAAATTTTATATGGACAATTATTCATTTTTTTTGAAACTTCGAATTTGTGTTTTGATTGTTCAGGGCTGTTTAGGGCCCACAATTTGTTTGTCACATACAATCAATCATGCAGGCTAGTCAGCTAAAGTATCAAATATATAAGTCATGTGCACAATTCATGAAAATCAACCTTTGGGGGGAGAATTTGATTGCATGTGCATAATATATATGTGCAAATATACTTAAGTGAGCTTGACACTTATGACTCATGTGGGTGGTTTGAAGTTTCATGGATTGAAATTTGTGAACGTAAAAAATGGACATGTATATTATTGATTGCATGTATCATTACTGGCATGGATCAAACCAAGTCAGAATGTGTCATGTGTTTCTCTGACCATTCTTTCATGGTTGTTTGGATTTTAAAAATCAAAAAACTGGAATTGCCAGTTATTAACAAAAATCAAATACCTGCCCAACACTTGGTTCGATCCACCAATATCATGGCAGATACCCCATATTAGACACACTTGAGAATGGAATGAGAGCATGGACCTATAAGGACACATAGGAGACATGCAGCAGCTCATCACATCAAGGCTCTGCCCGGCAGCTTTGAACAAACAAAACTCATTAGAGATGATAAAACCAGTGTTGGGTGGTTATTCGTAGGAACAGACGCCCCCCTCCCCTTCCCTTTCAGTTATCATGGTTGCAAGTGGTTCTCAGGGTTCATGACCATGGGTCTCAAAAAGTCGAATAAACACTGTTATCTAACTGTGGCTCTCAATTCTTTTGAAACTGCAAATACCTGGTCATAAAATTGTGGGTTCTTTCATTAAAATAGTCGGTTCTTTAGTGTTTTTGAAATAACTAGAATCAACAACAGTTCTTTGATTTTGCATTTTTACAAAGAACCAGAATGGACGGTTTTCTGAATCTGAGGAATATCAAAAAAACCAAAACTGGTTGTTGTTCTTTAAAAATTCAATGAACTGCACAACACTAGATACAACCATGTAACATAACATGGTTAGGTGATTTGAGTAAGTAAAATATGTGCGAAAATCCTGTGGAAGAAGGCACTAATTTGCTGCTGCCTTGCATGATAGACTCTTCTCTTTCTTTGGAGGGCATCATGGTTTTTCCATAATGCCCCTCTGTACAAAGATTAGAGAAGAGGAGCCCACTCACTGTACGAGGCCAACAAACACATGCAGTTTGTGAAGTTTAGTAGTCGCTGTGACAATTGAGCTTTGCAAATGATAACACCTCAGAACCCCAGACGGTGGGGTGGGCCTTTCTTTCAGGAATGCCTCGCTCTTGGGGTAGTAACGTGGGGTGTTGACATACACAAAAATCAATTTCTCAAAAGAGCAGCATAGAGTGTACAACAACTAGGTGGTCTCCAGACAGCACTGGCAATTGGGTTTCCAGTTCCAAGCCAAAATTATATCCCAAATAGTGAAGTCTCTTAGCTCAGAGCCAACAACCTATTTCTTGGCAAGGGTTGTGACAAAAGATGATGTAAACTTATCAATCAGAGGCCAACAACCAATTTCTTAGCTGAGTTGTGACAAGCGATGATGATGTAAACTTATCAAGCTAGTGAAACAAGGGGTGTGTCATACTGTGGCTTTTGCCATTTACATTAAAAAGGATCTTAAGGCAAAAGAAGAATTATGAAAACTCAAATATTTCACCATGCAAAAATATAATCTTCAAACAATCCTCTAAAAGAAACCAAACTCCTTCAAGATATTAGAACTCTATTATAACTAATCTCAAGTTTCAACACAAGCCAAAATATCCACTTTCAAAAATCCGCATATAAAAATAAACGTAATATTATTACCTAGGGGAGCCAAAATCCCTTAAGCTACTATACTCTATAATGAATCTAAACACAATATCCTTGCATTGATAGGCAAGGCCAACAAGAATGTGAGAAGGCACAATGCTTGTTGGTTACAAACATGGAGATCAATTTAGCACCCAAAAACAGACAAAAAGTGTCCAATTTATGGAAACAACTTGAAGCAAAGGACGTATTCGTTGAACTAGTAGTGTATTTGTTCTATTCGGGTGTACTTAATAAGTAGAAAATAAACATCATTAATTAATTTGTTTAGTCTATTTGCCGGAATCTTAGGAGAAGTATATTTTAAATATTTGACATTAAAGTGTTGGACGTGCCTACCTACAAATAGTAGACTAATTAACCACTAAGAAAATAATAGGGGGCTCATTCAGCCCATTCCCTTTACATGATTCTCCAACATGAAACATTGAAAACAATTGGTAGCAATGAGAATTCACATCCATCAACATGAAACATTAAAATATATTGAAAATGTTGAGTGGAGCAATTTTGGTTCATTAGCCAAATCGGTGCCACTTTTTGTCTTCAAAGAAAAACAACCAATCTGAAAGCTTTAGAAAAGGATAAATGCAATGAAAATTTGATGCTATTTCTTTTCAAACACCGGGGGTTGAGGGGCTGGTTTTCCTCCATACCGCAAGCACATCTTACGCAAGTAAGCCAATTTCTCTTCGTAGGTAGAGTATAAAGGCTTTGCTATCCCTCCCCTTTCAAAACAAGCCTGTAAATGTGTGCGAAAATATGAGTGCTCAGATACTCGCTTCTTGATCACCTTCCCATAAGCAACATGTGATGCTGCTAAAAGCATCTGTAGAGAGAGTAACCCAAAACCTCAGATTAACATCCTCTCTCTCTCAATTGTTGCTCAATTAGACTCAAGGACATCTCAAGATTTTACAAGAGTATGAATGGAAGATTCTCAACATCCATATTAAGCAATTGTGGGGCATTTGTTATATATATCTCTCTTAGTTTTATATTGGATGCAATTCAATTATTAATGTAGAAAAAAATTCACACAATGATGATCCCACAAAGAAGTTTAGCAACAAAATTTCATCCTCTAACCCTCTTGAGCTCAATTAGTCCAAATGTCAAACGATCAGTTTCCACTGGCTTAAACTCTTGGATAACCTGCACTGAAACAAACTACATCAACCCTCAACCCATTTACTTGGAAACATATGAGCACTACTGAATCATGTTCAACAAAATAAAATTACAAAATTGACAAGAATGTTCCTATGGAATCATGTTCATTGGTGTATGACAAGTTTTTAGAATGTCCAAAGTCTTCTTCTTTGTTGATGAATCTGTAATGCTCAGGTTTATTCTGGTTTATAAATGTCCCATTGAGAGAGAATTTACTAATTCATTTATGTAAGGCCGCATGTAAAAATGTTATGGTGACATGTAAGAACGAAATTTATTAATCCCTTTTGTTTATGGTTGCATGTAAAGAACTGACAATGCATGATTTAGAGCACCACCAATGTCACACAATTTGAAAACTAAAAGATCACAATTGCCATGCATAGGAAATAAGCAACAAAAATCTAGTTCTTTGTTAGTATGTATCCAAAGTGGTTAACTTGAAGGCAGTATGCAAGAAAGACCAGAGAAAGACCAACAAGACCAAAAAAAGAACCGTACTGTTGAAGTTTGCAAAGCATAAATCATGCATGCTGCTCCTTCCCCTGGATCCCAGTGAGGTCCAAGAATCTTCCATTTCTGTTCCCCACCCACACAAAAGGAAAGAAAGGAACTCTTATAATTAACCCTTCACAAATTACTAGTACCAATACTAATAATAATAATAATAATAATGAAATGGAAGTTCATTTGGATCCATGTTTTGATTGCTTGATTTTGATGCAAATTCAATATACTGCTCACTCCATATTTTTCTATGTAAATCCCATTTTCTAGTTGTCAGGCCCTTTAACAAAAACACATCTGGATCCAAACACCCACATATGCATAGTATGCAGAATAGGTGGAAAGCAAGGTTGGTGAGGAGTTGAAGCAAGCACCTTGAAATAAGGTAGTAAATTCCTCACTTCCTCTGGTACATCTGCCTGCACCCCTCTTTCTTCTGTCTCCACAGGCTCTTCTTCTCCTTTCTTATCTCCTTTTTTTTTACCACCCTTTTTAGTTTCAAGTTTGGGTTCGGGTTTGACATCTTCCTTCTTAGTAGTGCCATCCTTTGCACCACCTGCATCCTTTTCTTTTGCTTCTGATCCCTTTTTTCCAGCTGAATCTGCATTCTTTGCACCAGCAGATGCATCTTTTCCTTTTGCATCTGTCATCTTTCCAGCTTCTACTTTCTTTCCACCACCACCACCCTTTCCTTTTGCATCCTTCGAACCTTTCGCATCTGATTTTCCCTTTGCAGCAATTGTATCCTTAGGATTGGGAGGTTGAGGGGTTTGTTCAGGAGGAGGTACTAGTGGTTGTTGACCTGCTGGCACATATCCTTCTGGATACACTGGTGCAGGCTCTGGAAATACTTCAGGAGTCTTGTGAATGCTGATTGCCTTTTCTGTTGTGTCTGTAAACTCAAGAAAAACTGCCTGTCAAAGTTATTCAAAAATTAGACAGGAGAAGGGGCCGAACTGAGGGAGGAAAACCCTAGTCTCACATAAAAATTTCCAGGAATTCAAAGAAATAAGGAAGAATTTCAATTGATTGTTGAGCACATCAAAATCAAGCACGAGACTTCTAATAACCATGCATGTGTTTTCTTCTGACTTATTCATTCAATAGACTGAAATAAATTTAAAGGGCATGTGAAGTGAGGCCCCTTACTATAGACTCAGGAATTTCAGCAGTCTGTAGCTCCTTGAGTTTGGGAGCCAGCAACACCCCAAAGTTGGGTGTCAAAAGGTCAACAATAAGATGCACTAACTGCACAAGCATACAACAATCACACATGTTGAACTCAAAATACACAAAACTCCCAATAGACAAAATATCTAAACCTTCTTCAGCAGATAAATTGTCAAGAGTCCCATGCTACACAGGAGGTATGTGGAAGATTGTTAACCATAGTCCACAACCTAGATAGTATTTACAGTGCAAGTTTTGGTGGTTGCAGGCTGGAATTTCTGGGGAGCAGATCCCATGCTTAAGTTTGAATTTACCTGTAACTGAAAATTTGACACAATGTGCCTTCACTGATTGTTCATAAAACTCATGGGCCCATCACCACTTTGTAACCAGAAAGAATATTCAAACATTGATTGTGCAAACGAACAAGTCCTCAGAACCAGATAGTTGTAGGCCTTGGTAGAAAGCAGTAGATTTGTGGCCTTACCATCTCTGACAAACTGCTCAAATCTGGCGATGACCCACAGCCTCCATATAAAGCTATCCGCAATATCAACCATTGCAACAAAAAATTGTGTCACAAGTTGCAGCAAAAAAGCTTCCAGAGACTAATAAAAATTTATCTCAAGCCAGGTGGAGGCAACCTTTGCATCACAGCAAAGGTCTGATTACATATCTTTGCATTTTGGACAGGTTTGCAGGTCCCTGAATGGTTTAAGAATATTGTATATGGATCACTTGAGGAGAGGTTCAACACCTTGATTTGCAATGTTTAAAACAATTGAGAAAACCCAATGGCCCAACTACAAGCATTGCTACACACATTCCATCCATGAGATACAGATGTGTCCATCACACTAAATAACATAACAAAAAGATGCAATGTTCAAATGCAAAGGAAGTACCAGCAGCTAGATGGATGAGAGCAGCATAGAAACCAGGAGCTGCAAGCTGATAGGCACCAAGCATCTGGTTTACAACCACCATTTTTTGCCACATCGATTTCACAATCTCTGCTGCTACCCTTTCAAAAAAGCTTATATGAGTTCTAAGTGAAGATTTACTGCTTTTGCATGCCATCTGTAAAGGTGTGAATTGCACACAAGATTGTGAAGACCCATGAAGGATACTCAAATCCATTTGCAGCTTGCAAGGATTCAGTAAGAGATAACTTGACCGTTAGACTAAGTATAAACACCCTACAGGGTGAAGAGAAATACAATTAAGAGTTCCTGAAGGTATATTGGCATCAATCCATAATTCTTGCCATTGATCCTGTGCAGTGGGCCACAATCAAAGTATAAAAAGCAGCTCTTTACATTGTTCACTAAAGAGAAAGGAAAAACTATCATCTATTTAGTTACCCCTCATTGGAATCTCATGCTTTGACCTGCTTAGAGTTATCCATGTAAACCAGATTGCATACTGGAAACTCTTGATTTTGCAACATTATGCTCTTGGTTTTACAACAGAATGTTGTTGCTCATTCACTTCAGCATTAAGTGAGTCTAAAGTTGAGTGATTCTTTGATGTTTTCTTTGGGGATTCTCTTTATTATTTCCCTCAGTTCAGTTACGTGGATCAAGACAAATGGGTATGGGAAGAAAAGAGAATGAAAGAGACCTACAAAATTGAGCACAGCAAAATCTTTGTCTTCAAGCTCTGTGCCTTTAGAGCTATACCATATGAGCATGGCTTGTAGTTGTCCTGATCAGATGTAAGTACAAGTTAAGCTTTTCTATTCTTGCTGACCCTCAATTTCATGTATATGTTGCTAAAGTAAGGACAAGAGTTTTTCTGTGTCGTTTTTATCCACATGAAGTACGTTTTATCTATCTATGAGAAAACAGATAGATACCATTTTGAAGATATGAACAGTCATGTCAGTTCTGGCTGATCCATTCCAAATTAAACCAAACCCAACATAACAAGAATGGGTTGTCACCATAACCTTGTGAGTCACTCAGAAATTAGCATTAAATCATCTCCTTGCATCATGAATGGCAGTGACTAGTTGCCATTGCTCCCCACAGACTTCATCAACTCCCAACAGTGGGTATGAGTATGCAAAAATCTGCTCCCAAAAAAAAATAAAACTATCTGTCTCCAAGTTACTAGAGAAGTGAAAAGACTTGCCATCATATCCTTTGAGAACATTGCGACAAGCCAGTAGTTCCTCATCAAGTTCACGCATATGCTTAAGAGGCATGAGTTCCTTTAATACAAGGTAGGTCAGCCCATATGCTTCCCAATCTGCATCAAACATATAGAATGACCACATTGTGGACCATTGTTGTTAGACATTGTCTATAGCATATCAGGTTAGCACAAACTGTCAATTTTACTTGGTAGTCAATTGAGTCTTTGATCATAGTCAGTGAAGACGAGTAGAAAAAGACATTCATCATTTGTGTAGGAAGCTCAAGAATTAAGCTGCATAGATTTACCAATATAAGTGAGTGGGTTCTCAATGGAAGTCGCCTCATCCACTGGTTCTTCTGGTGGTGGAGGTGGTGGAGGAATTGGGTTCCCATCCTCATCAACTACATCAAACAAGTGTGGCATAGTAAAGATCAACATCCATAGAATAGAATGCACCCAGCTTCAAAGGGAAGAGTCAAGATCATCTAAGATTGCCAAAGTCTTTTCAATCCTTGAAATCGAACTCTTGTGCACCAATTTTGTCAAAGGCACAGGATTACTTGAACCCACTGGTGACTTATTCTTCCTCTACTTTTCATGGAGTTTGCAACTAGAAAGCTTTGTAACCAGAGGCAAATCTTGAATGAAAGAGCTCACAAAGTTGTTCTACCAGAGCAGCTTCTTTTGCTTCAGGGACAATCTGGGGCGCTGGTGCTAAAGACTCTCCCTGGTTATAAATAAAAAATGTGGACAACAATCACATAAGTAGAGTGCCACCCTTAGATGTCAAGAGGTATTTATTCACAGAAATCCACTGAAGGGGAATCTTTACAAGAGATTGAGCTGAGTCTTCTAGCAATAAACAACACCATACTCATTGCAGGTCCCCAACAGTCTAGTGTTGCAATGCTAGCATCATGCATCAAATATGGTGGAGTTTGTTGGATGCAAAAGAATGCACAGAGAGTAGGGGGACTGACCTTGGAATGAAGCAAAATATCAACCTCCTCCACAACATCAGTTATTAGTGATACAACCTTTGATATCAGAAAATCCACCTCTGAAATGAGGTCCAGCAGTTCACTGTCTTCATCTGAAAAAAAATAGAACCATAGAAGCAGATTATCTGCTAAGGGATGGGTTAACAAAACAATGCAAAACATGAAGCTGCAAGACTGCATAGAATGACATACAGTGTTATAGTTCATGACAGTTGTTGGGCTCCAGCATCATGGATCTACATCTTTTCTGGTCAAGTTTCAAACATCATTGATTGCAAGTGCCAACTACAATTGAGCAAGCGGTTGTCACAGAGTTGACACTAGGTCACGTGTCTCCAGCAAACACAAGATGTCATATATTGGGGAGCAACTCTTTCCACAAGAATGCTAGGGTGGAAGAGTGAAGTTTTACCATCAGGATTTGGTGTAGTTGGCCTTCCCTCCCAGCATAGGGTATAAGCTTTTGGGCCACCTATAAAGTGTGCCCATCACTTTTGACTACAAGATGCCATATGTACATGATTCTAATTCGATGAAAGCAAGAGCTTGTTCAACTACCACAGAGCGAAAGTCGGTTGGTTTCACCCACATCCAATAGATTCTTTTATCATGACAATTTCATTACTTTGCATTACGTAGAATGGGTTAGCAATCAAGAGTAGCATATGAGTAAGCTGCATTGGAACAATTCAATGAAAATGACAAAGAAAGTGAAACAATGCTTCTCGATGTAAGTGATCCATGTGATTCAGATGTCATGATGCATGTTGTCAAAAGTAAAGAGTGGTTTGTACCATAATTGAAAGGAACGGGAAAATTTACATAGTTACCAAGGTTGATAGATACTTAAGAGGACACAATGATTAAGAAACCTAAACCTGAATACTCGACTACTAATTGATCGCCATCATTGCAAGCATCTTGTATGATGTAATCAACATCCAACAATGTGCCCTTTTCTTTCACTCAATGAACAAACCCCCAATGACCCAAAAGTCATTTGAGAAAAAGAAGAATTAACAAGCATGTGCATATATTCACTTCAATTACTCCTGTAATCAGTGGGAGGTAGAGCATGAATCTACAAGGTAAGTAGTTGATCTAGCTTCAACATACAAACATGAAAAGAATTTCAATCAAATACTGCACTTGATAATCATCAATCATATTAGCTTTCAACCTCAATTTACACAAGTGGTGTTGCATTTCTAAAATCATATATGTATATATATATATATCCTCAAAATGAAAATCCTTGATCAAAATTTAGGTGAACAACCCTCAAATGTGATAAGTACCTCATAACTGATGCCTTGTGGAACATACTTGGCAGGGACCTCTCCTGCAAGTACAAAAACAAGCAAGCATACAAGTTTAGATCACATTTGTAATCCCATTTTGGGAACAACCTTATGAGATCTTCCAAGATCTACAACCTATCCTATTTAAGAATTACAATGCACAAACTTCATCAAATCAAGAGCTTCCTCAAATAGAGTGTCCCATTTGTATCCCATTTTGGTAATGCTTATGTCAAGCTCTGCTCTCTAAAGCCTACCTATTTCAAAGTTACAATGCATAAACCTCATCAATCAAGAGCTTCCTCAGACATGGTGTATTGGGAGCATAATAAGAGAGCATGTGCAATTGTACATCACATAATTTTTATCCCATTTTGGTAATGCTTATGAGCTCTTATTCTCTCTAAAACCTATTCTAGTTCAAAACTACAAATGCACAACCTTTATCAATCAAGAGTTTCCTTGGATGCTGAATACGTTGGGAGCATCATGAGCAAGCATGTGCAATTGTAGATCAAATTGTATCTGGATTGGTAATACTTATGAGCCCTTAGAACAGATCTCTAAAACCTAGGTCCTATTTCAGAATGAAAATTTGCTCTGGACTTCATCAGGACCAAGAGCTTCTGTGGATTTTGTAGACTTGGAGCATCATAATAAAAACTTGCAGAAACCATTGACAAAATTGGTCTTATTAGCTTGAGCTCCTTCACCAAAGTGTCTTTGAGGAAAGTGGAAGACATTTGCAAAGGGGGGAAATTTATACTGGGCAAAGACCAATGACAGAGCTTGGAATTGTGCAAGAGTTGTCACCATTAAAGCTTCTTCCATTATCACTTGAAGCATGTGTCATCTTAACCTACCTTATTCTGCTTCTTCCCTAGACTCTCTCTCTCTTGTGCATTCTGTAAACCAGCTGAATTGGAAAGGAAACCAACCCACATGTATGTGTGTTCCAGATAGACATTGTGCTCTTGTTTATGCACTGGATGGATTGCAAGAGAAATTGCAGCAATCTAGTGGTATTGGTAAACGGAAGATTGTGAAGCAACACCAAATGTGCACATGTATGAAGAGGAGGAGAAGATTTTAGGGTACAAGCAAAATTTTACAACGCACCCATTTCGAATGCGACACGAGCACAAGCGGCAAATCCCAGCCAACGAAGAGATTGCTGGCCATCTCCGACACAAATGGGGACTTTGCATGTGCTCCAATCCCACATATTGAGTTTCTGCTTGATGTCCACCTATCCACCCATCATTGCTCATCATCCCCTCCGTTAGAGACACAACAAAGCAAGTTCTCCTCTAGCTAGGTGGGTAAGGTAACCCTTTTTCCCAAGTTTTTCTTTGCTACCTGGACGGGCAAAGTACACCCCATTTGCCATTCGTGAAGTTGGGAATTAGTCTGAGAAAAAGGAGATGCCCACGAACCTGCAAGATCATATCTGGTACATGAAATACCCATGCAATGCGGGGGTGTCAAATGTCTTGATTGTTACAAGTGATAATTGCGCGCTAGCTGAAGAGTGCAACTGTAGCTGCAACAAGTCTTGTTATGAGACAGGATTGAAGGGGCACCTCCTGATCAGAGGAAGTCTTGTTGTGAAGCAGCATGTAACCGCCAACACTGAGTGTCGAGTCACATGTCCAGCCGCGGATCTAGTTAGTTCCTTGCAGATGAGTCCGTCCGTCCGTCGTCTCTCCCCTTTGGTTCTGATGTATATTCAAGACCACCACCACCACCACCACCACCATCATCATCATCATCGGACACTCCGCCTCTGTGAGCCAGTGCAGAATTGCACGTGAGATTTTCACAAAATCTGAAATTTGTTGCATGAGAATTTTTTTCTTACCGTGAAAAAAAAATTCCAGAGTACCTATTGGTTTCAAGAGACTTTACTATTCTGCAAACTTGAAGAGAATTTGGATTGCTGCAACTTGCCCTAAGGCGCCTAATCTCTCAAAGTCTGAGAGCACTTATACGAATGATCGCCAAGTTGAAACTTGTGCAATTGGTGAGCTTCTTCTTCGTCTGTAAAACCAAAATCTTGCATCTCTCAGTAGTGCAAAACTCAAATTTCAATCTTAGATTGCAATTGTAATCTAAGATTGCAATAGATGGATGGGACCAAATCTTCAATCTTTCAAGAGTGCAACATTCAAAGCTCAATCTTAGATTGCGAGAGTAACGTAAGATTGCAATAGATTGATCAGACCAGATCTTTGATCTTCCAAGAGTGCAAAATTCTTTCAACCTTTAGATTGTACTCGTAGTCTAAAGAGTGCAATATAGATTGATGGGACCACTCACTTTTCAATTGGACACCTGAAGAGAACTCCATGTGGGCAGGGGGAAAGCAAACCCCTTTTACTAAGAAAAAATCATGAAAGAAGCAGGAGGATTGAGGGTCCACAAAATGGGCTCCCTATTTCTCCCAAAAATGTCATGTCAAAGCCAGGTTTTAGCAAAGAGATCTTCCAGTTTGAGTTGAGCGCTAGGAAACCTTGGACAGCACCTGAAGAGTGCTAAGGTACGAGACCAGAGATTGCAGCATTAATTAAGAGACCAGAGACTATGGTGATTTCTTTTCTTTGGATTTCACACTTGTTTGAGTTCTCTTCCTCATCATTATCATCATCATCATCAAGAGTAGAGATTTTGGAGACTTTGAAGCCCTTATGCTACAACCTTTTTTCTTAATGTATTGCAAGATATTATGAATCATGGTTTCTCTGGATTGCAAAACACACTTACAAGTAAGATTGCGTACATCTGTGCAGGAATTGGGACACAATGTTTGCTTGAATTTGGAACCAATTTTGTGGGCAACAAGTTGAAGACCTTGCTCTATTCTCAAGGCTGATTATTTTATTTTTTTAATCAAATAATATTTGCATCCAAATTATCTAATCATGTTACACAATTCCATCATCTCTCACAATTTTGTTTGTCCTACCATAAAGGATAAAGTCATTACACATCACTTATTATCTTCCTTACCATCAAGTGCATGATTTCAAAAAGCCTTTGAAGGTCTACTACTTTTTTTCTAATCTACCGGAAAGGTGTCATGGTCTCTTTGGAGTGCACACTCATAAAGGTTTGTTCTCTTCCTCATCATCAAGAGGAGGATTTCAGGTTTTAATGATAACTTATAAGTGTTCGTGTTTTGATGAGAGCTTGTCAAAAACACCGTGATAGCATCTAATGTTTCCCATACATGACAACATGATCTAGTATTATGTTCATGTTCACAATATGGCAATTAAAGAGTAGAATGCCAACATCAAAATGGATCAACAATGGAACATGTGGTGTTTTACTATTCCTTTAAATTTGGTGATAGTTTTTCCAAGCCACCACCTAGGTAGCTAAGTTAGAAGGAAAGGGTTGGATATTAATGAGTGTCAAGAAGAGCATGTCAATAGGAAGACATCAAGGGGATAGTTGGAGGAGAACATTTGTGTGTTTGCATCGTGAAAGAAAATAAGTTCATTATGAGAATATTGTTGAAACCCAAGGCCTCTTGGATTCACATTAGTTGAAGCAAATTAATGTCAGATTAATAATTTAATTATCACCATAGGAAGAAGGCAACTTGCAACAAAATTATTATTGTTAGACAAGAAGAGTTCTTAGCAATTAGAAGTGAAAAGAAGTTAGAATATGAGCCCATGAAGGGATTGGACAATTTATTTGACTTTGACACAATAAATAAATCAAGCTAGCTCCAAACTTGAAGAAGGTAATAGTTGGAGTGTCTTGAACAAGAACTAGTAGAAAGTGCCTTTAAGTCTCCAAGGGGAAAAATGTGAGTCTCACCATGGGTTGGAACAAAATTGGTATCATTGTTGGAGGTATCTTAGAACCAAGCAAAGTAAAATATTGAAATAGACATCATTATAGATGTGAATATGAATACAATGAAAAATCGATTATCATTATAATTTGATTTTTTTCTTTGACAATAAAAACTACAAAAGAAATGCAAAAGTCTACAAAACCATTCACATCAAATCTAGTTGTAGATGATACCTTCAATTCATGTCTTCATGCATCCAATTGGTGTATGGGGAAAAAAGAAATGGCTAGGGTCCAACATGAAATTAAACATATGGTCATCCATGGACCATTCCAAAAACAATTTCAGAAAATAACTATCTCATTTTCAAGTCTACTTATTTCATTTCTTTCTTAATAACAACTCCATTTTCCTATTAACTTTCATAATGATTATTTCCTACCTTTCCTACTAACTACCTTCATTTTAGAACAATCTCGCTCTTTTTCCCTATCCACCAACATGGATATGAAAAAACAAATCAATATGTGTCTTTTCATGTTCATGAAATGTATATTAATTTAAATTAAATTTAAAATTGAGATAAATAATGGTGAATTATTGAAAACCATATGAAAACATAAAAGATATATAAAATAATTGATCATCACTAGACCTCAAATTTATAACTTCAAATAGGTAGCATATACTAAATACACACATAACAAAGAACTTGTACTCATTGGTCACACAATCATCAAATGCTTAAGTTGCTAACATAAAGTAAAATGGCAATTACAAAGGAGGTTATAATTGGATGCCATACGTATTTTTCAACATCTAAGCAAAATCAATAACATACATGTGTTAAGATCAAACAACAAAATTGTGAAAATAATGATAATGTGAATGATGATGCAAATAGAAATATGAACATATGTCCAAACTAGTGTTGGACTAGAATTGGATTTTTAACATACCCATTTGGTACAAGTATTTGACTTTTTTTGAAATTTGTATATCATGGTAGTACGAGTATTGAGGCAAAAATACAAAAATTCATATCAAGTGGTATCAATATGTACAAAGTTTACAATTTTCACACATTGGTATGAGTATCATGGTATTGAAATGTGTGATACCAAAGGGGTACATAGTATCAATATGAATATTTTGATTTAATGTGTGATGCCATACAAAAGTTCAACTTTTTGCATAAGTTGAAAAGAAAAAAACCTTGATGAATCCTTTTTTTTTTAAAACCAACAAAACACTAATCACAACAAAATTGATTTGTGGATTCCCAAAATCATCACAAATGTGTCATTGATCAAAGGTTAAAGCTATCAAGTTGGAAATTTTAATTTTATTAATTTTATTAATATTATAAAAGACATAAATTTAATAAAATTCATCTACACATGCAAATCCCAAGTTGGGGAAAAAAATCATCACTTGATAAGTCATATACAATAACTAGCAAAAAAACATTATGACAACTTTGATTTGAAGAGGTCTTATATTCATCACTAATGCATCATTGATCAAAGGCAAAGGTTGCCAACATTGAAGAGTCACCCTTAGCTATAATGTACAGCTTCTCACCATGCTGAAGAACAATATAACTTGTCATGGACATGGAATACATATGCATTTGGGAAAATGGCTAAGATTTTTTAAATTTATGGGATGCTTAATTGCTTTGACAAAATGTTGAATGGTGAATCATTTGGTTTTTTGGATGTGTAAGTGTCATGGTTGTGTAATCGTCTACATATAATCATAACTTTTTTTTAAATAAATTTTTTAATTAGGAATTTTGTGATGTAACATGAGTTGCAATCATCCATAAGATAAATTAACCAAATTGGCTTTTTAAAAAAGAAGTAAAAGCAATTATGTGGCCTTCTATATCGTTGCCTACCTCTCAGATCTTGATGTAAACTCTGGCACCCAAAAAAAGAGAAACTTTAATTTCAAATTTTGGTGATCAGAAATCCCAAAAATTTACCAAAAAGAAAAACATGGTGTACACACAAGTAATTGTTTGTAATGTCCATTATAGCTAGATTCATATCGATCATGTGTAGATTATTTTACTTGGACTTATATGGGGAGTATATTAAAATTTGGATATATTTACATCTATTTGGTTGTAATGTAGATTATGATTGTATGAATGGCTATGTAAATGTGTTTCAAGTTTCAACCTTTTCACTAAACAATCCTTTTTGTTTTGGCCTTTTGGTTTTCTTGGTTGTTGGCTCTTTGTGCCAATGCTTTTTTACCACCCAATTCTTGTTTTGTTTTTGTTTTTTTTTTTGTGGCAATGCACTCTTCTCACTTGATATTTCTCCTTGGTGTTTATCAAATTTTTCTTGAAACACCCATAATTTCACTTATTTCTTTTTTTCACCACACTTGTCATTTGGGAGATTTTTGGAGGTTCTTTCTTCTTCACTTTTGTGTGTTATTTTGCATGTATTGTGTTTTCCAATTTTACACTTGCATGTTTTTACACAAATCAGATGGCTTTACATAATTTTAACCTGGAGAGACAACAATGGTTGAAGTGTAAACAAGGGGTGTGCCACACTTGTGGCCTTGCCATTCACATTTAAAAGTATCTTTAAGGCAAAAGAAAAATTATGGAAACTCAAATATTTCACATGCAAAAACATAATCTTCAAAAAATCCACTAAAAGAAACCAAAATCCTTCAAGATATTATAACTCTTATAACTAATCTCAAGTTTCAACACAAGCCAAAATACCATCTTTCAAAAATCCTCATATAAAAATAGACCTATTATTTATTACCTAGGGGCCAAAATCCCTTAAGCTACTATACTCTATAATGAATCTAAACACAATATCCTTGCTTGGGTATGCAAGGCCAACAAACATTCATGTGGATATGGTGGAAACTTTACACATTTACAGTGTACATGGATTGTTTGTATATCTTAGATACACTTTCAACATTTGTTGGTACCCATAGTTACTTTGGAAATGGTTGCACGTTTAATTTGTCATGGGGTAATGTTACACATTATTAACGACAACCAACCCAACTATATACTATGGGTTAACAAATTAACTAGCGATTAAGAAAACTGTGTTGGGGATTGCATCTTTGAAGAAGGGTAAACTGCATTGCCATTTAACAACAATTATGAAACAATAATTTATATAATGGTGAAAAGTTAATGTTGTTTAATTGTCAAATGAAGTGCCTTTGATAAAAAAATTTCCCATATTTGGGTTATGAAAGAGTTGCATGATTCACAAGTTTTGAAGACATCCAATTTTAATTTTTTTGATGTCAAAACTCAGATTGAAAGAAAATGACCATATTTTCTGCAAGAGCTTCTTAGTGTGGTACATTTAATAATATTTATAGAGAATTTCATGAGTTTTACATCAATACCAGTAAATGGATCAGAATCTAATATTTGGAATAAACATATAAATTCAGGCTGCTACCTACCTTTAAAAGTTCATGCCCAAACCAGCACTCTGTGTAACACTTCTGCATCTCAATTTATGAAACCAGCTTTCCTGCGATTCCAAAACATTAGCTTCCTTTAAAGCATGAAAGAGTATCGAAAACAAACATTGTAGACAGGGAAGAGGATAGGTCGCATCACAAGTTGAAAGACAAAAACAGCCAAGAACATGGTAAATTCTCTTTTGGTTCCCTCCAATTGCCTACAAATTGCACGGAAGCTCAAAATTTCCAAACTCAGACACCAAGCTCTGCTTTTGTTGCTATCACATAAAGGGAATCCCACCTCCAAACATGGTCCTTGGAGAGCTCCTCTCTATACAAGCAATCGATTCCATAACACACAAGAATCAACATGCCATTGCCCAAAACCTTGGTTTGAGAGTAGGTGTACATGTGGGTGGTGCTTGTAGAGTCAACAAAGCTCAAACCTAAATGTGGGCTCTGGTTGCCCACTTTGTCCACTCCTTGCAAAAACTTACACCAAACTTCAATTTTGTAATTGTTAGAAGTTCCCATGGTTCTAGCCTCTCTACCAAAAGCCATAGTAGAACTATACCTTGCAGAAACCAAAGTTCAAAGAGAAGATGATGCACTGACAAAGTGCCTACAAATGTGGTTGCCATCCAACAGCTGAGACCACTTTTGGTTGTCCAACCATGGCGGAGATGAGTTTCAGTTGCCTAGGAATCTGGACTATCATCACCACATGAAAAGAGGGACCATCAAGAATAATAACTCAATTCCGGTGGATTCTGAGGGGCAATAAGGACTTTGATGTCTTTATGTGAGTGGAACAGTTACAGCTGCCAGTAATCAGATCCATTAGCCTACAAACATGAGTCAGTAACAGGGGAAAAAAAACAGACAAAATTTCACTACATTTTCCAATACCAACACCCAGTGAGCATAATCCAAGACAATTCAGCAGGTCCATAAGTGGATGTGCAGATTCAGGTTTCAGACATTGAGGTGAGAAAATGCTAATTTCCAATCCAATGACCTTCAGGTTGATAGCAGTTCCCCACAGGTACATTTCAGTTCCACTGTCATTGTAGTCACAATTCTGATATCTTTGCCCAAGTAATTCATTACAGATCCTAGAGATAGCTAAAGTTGCATTCCCTTCCAAAAATGGGAAAGATGCAACAGACTCCAGATAACAAATTTCACAGAATGGTATATTGACATTAGTAGAACAGGCTAGACCAAGAAAGCATCGAAATCCCCCAAACTACATTTTAAGTTATAATACCGGTAACTATTACATGTCATCAAAGTTGAAAGAAAAAGAGTGTGTGGATCTACAAAGGTGCTGGGCAAGCAGACTGTGAGTACAGTCTGGGGTTGTTGGTTTTTACAAAGCCATTGCTCGTGACTGCAACTGTTTGCCTGTGGAATCCTTGAACCCAACCTGCTTTGATGCCCTGTCAAGAGATGGAGAAACAAACCTTCATGGGCAAGTTCAAGTGGGCGTACCCCACATCCATGCCCAATGAGGAGGACAGAGTTTAAGTGGGGTAGTTCCTTCCTTGTCTGCAATGTTGGCATCAGCTCCATGTTCAGCAAGATACTTTGCCACTGCCTCTTGCTCACAAACTGTGGCATAGTGTAATGCTGTCTGCCCCTCTATGTCCTGCATTGCATTCCATTGACAACTTTCAGTCCAGTATAGCCAGAGCAAGAGGTTTGAAGATGGTCATTGCTTCTAGTGTCTACTCAAAAGAGTGAAGTCAACAGCACAGTACAGAGATTCCTGTTTGAAAATTTCACAGAGATCAGCAGGCCACCAGTACTTCCATTTCAATGCTACCATGAAGAATTGAATCTAACTATCATTGATACTCTGTAACCTAATTTTGCCTAAAAATACAAGACCTGGATTCCAGATCAAGCATATACACAAACTCTCTTTTCAAGCATACCTGTGCATTAATCTCTGCTCCTTTTGCTAAAAGAATCTCCACTGCACTTAACTGGCCACGATCTGCTGCCCAAATCAACGGTGTGCGACCATGACTTTCTGAAAACATAAACCAGACAATCCAATACTGGTCAGCTCCCAGAAAAGCCATGACATCTTTAAGTAGAAGATACAGAATTAGCTGCCAGTGAAAACTTAGGGGAATAGCTAAAGGTCAGAATCCTCCACTTCCCATAAAGGAGAAAGTCATCATTCAAGTTCAAAGTTTAACCTTTCAATCTCCAAGATACCAAGTCTTCAAACCCTAATTGTGAAAAAGGCTCACTACACCTCACCCTTCAGATCAACTGGAATGCCAAGGTCAAGGAGTTGACTGAGGCCCTGTAAATCACCCTCTCTTGCACAAGCATGAATTGCCTCCAAGGTTCTGCCCAACAAAGGAGAAAAAACTGACATATTGTGAGAAATGAGAAAGTTTTAGGCTTACAATGCTAGTAATCAGTGGATCTGCAGTTTATTTACCCCACTACATTCTGGAGGATCTATCCATTGAGCAGCACACAAGTCTGCATACGAGTCAAACACATGAATTTGTGTTGCCTTCTGTGTTCAAGTTTTGGGTAGTCCATGTAAGGATCATGCACACCAATTCCAACCTTATTGATGTTGCATGACTGCAAATGTTAATGCATGTTTCATATGGTGATTAGATGTTCATTGTTACATATCTGTGTGGGTAGATCAATGGCTCTGTTAGGGTTAACATACCCCTCCTCCCCAATGCCCTCTTCACTCATTGCCAATGAGCTAAACACTGGGCCCATCCCAATTTTACTGCTTGTATTGCCACACTCTGTTTCCTCCAATGCCTGCTTTGTGGGCTCCTTGCTCTGAAAGTTCCACATAAATTGCACTGTAACTGTTCCACAGTAAATAACCCAAATACAAGACAAATGACAATTTCTGCTCTGAAGTGTACTTGTAAGTAATAAAAAGAACAGAGAAAGCTGCAACAAACTGCTTCTGAATGTAGACACCATTACCTTCTACATGCAATAAGGAGAGAGGGATGGTAATATTGGAAGGATGGGACTGAGACAGATACAAAGGAGAGAGAAAGCAGGTAGAGATCATAAGGTAGGAGAGAGACACCTTAGGAAATGGGTGGTACCTTTTCAAAATTCTGAATCCATGAGGGAGCCACTTCTGTCAACACATCAATGTAGCACTGCATGGCCTCCTCCTGTGGCAAGTTGCCAAGCTTCTGCCATGCATTCCTTGCACAAAGATACGCCACCACAATGGTCCCCTCCTTTCATCATCTTGCTCTCATTTGCCTGCTAGTGTAACTCTCTGTCACTGCATCCTCTACTTTACCAACATAGAAGATCTAGACGAACATGCACATTCAGCAGCAGGATCTAAGATGGAAGGAGGTAGAACATTGATATAAGATGGTGCAACTTTGAGTTCAAGTTGAATTATCTATAGAAGGATAGGGCCTCTGTCCTTCCTTGTTTTGAGGTGCCTAGGCACAAGTGATGGGCGCTGAAAAACAAGGAAGGGCCTAGGGCCATACCCTTCTCAGATGTAAAAAGCTGCCCTAATTTTCAAAGGATGCACACTTCCACAGTGGAAGATTTCTTCCATTCCATAAGATCCTGGAAGATCGTCACTGAGTTCTTGCACCTGACAATGGTCGTCTAAATACACTACAAAAATAGGGCAGGTTTTTACACATATTTGGACTTGACCTTGAATCTTGCTGAAGGGACAACAAAAACTGTCATGAGCATCCATGAGTAAGACAGTATGGTGTGCCCCATTAGCTACATTGCTTAATCACTCTCTGGGAGATGATAGTTTATGTGAGTAGAGGATTGTTGGTTCAATTTACCATTTAGCACGAGCAGTGGGTTGGAGAATTGATGGCTGGGAAGTGGAGCAAGGCCCTTCAGTTGCAATCTTGTAGTATGCATACAGCTGCAGCATTGCTTCACTCGAGGGTTTGACACCTGGTAGGGTCACCATGGATGCGACATAGGTTGAAGCTGCCCCAAATTGCTCCTCCAGTTCAGAACTTTCCACCCCCTCCCAATCATCAGTTTCATTCTGCTCCTCCTCCTCCTCAATCCCTTTCTTGATCCTTTCCTCCTTCTGTCCTTCAGTCTGCAGGCAGGCCAAAAGCCATGATTGATGAGGGTATGTTCAGATCAACAAGACTCCAAGCCAATCAACTTCCAATTCTCTCAAGAAACAAAAAACTTAAATCAAAGGCTTACTAAGGCCTGCAATGGGTGTTCTTCAGATACTGTAGCCACCGTATCAATTGCGGAAAGCTTCAAAGGCTTCAAATCCTCCTTGAAGTCAACATCTGTGGCCACCTTTTCCTCTTCATTCAGTTTCCCAGACTCATCAGGCCTGAAGACTGCTTCTTCAACCCTAGCAGCAGGGACAGGGGTATCTGTTGTAGAATCAGAGAAAGAAGAGTGAAGATGATGATGATACGTCTCAATAGTGTCTTCTCCTGAAGAGGCATCATCAAAGTCTCTATCACGTTGTTTATCATGTCCTTCTCCACCAGACAATTCTTCTTCTTCTTCTCCTGCTGCTGCTGCTTCTTCCCCAGCAGGCCAGGAAGCAAGCGGAGCATTGAACTCATCTGCAGGAGTCAATTCCCCGTCGTCTACAGTAGTGAAAGAAAGCGCCGCAGCACTAACAGGGGCACACTCTACTCGAAGATTCTTCCCCCAGAAGGAAAACACAAGGGACACCAGTTTTGCCACCATGAAGGCAAACATCAGACCTAGGAAGGAAGCTTGAACTGCCTCCTGCCAATCCGCCGTGGCCATTACTACGGCTCTTCTTCTTCCTGCTCCTCCTTCGCCTTCTCTTCTTCTTGATTTCGATATCAGAAAAGAACAGAAAGATGCAATTCTCGGAAGCCAAAGTTTGTATCTTCCTGCTCCTCCTCCTCCTGTTGTTTCTGCTATGAGAAAATAACGGAAAGATGCCAAATTCTCAGGCAGTGCAGACTACAGACAAGCTCGAAATGTTCATGTCTTTCCCAAGGGAGAATCAGAAAATCCTTGCAACAAATTTTAGGGCCAAAAAAAAGAAGAAAACAACAACAACAAAAGGAAACTTCTTCCTCTTCTTCCTCTTCTTCCTCTTCTCCGCTCCAACTCTCTAGATCTTTCGTATCTCTCTGTCCGTGTCTGCGTCTTTCTCTCTCTCTGGTGCTAAACTATCTATCAATCTCTAACCTTGTTCTCTCTCTCTCTCTCTCTCTCTCTCTCTCTCCTCTTGTTCTTCTCCGCTCCAACTCTGCAGATCTTTCGTATCTCTTCTGTGCGTGTATGTGTCTAAACGATCTATCAATCTCTGACCTCTTTCATTGTATTTCTTTTTGTTCTTCTTCTTGTTCTCTTCTCTGCTCCAACTCTGTAGATCTTTCGTAACTGTGTCTTCCTTTCTCTCTGTCGTTCCAAACTATCTATTTCTAATCTATAACCTCTTTCATTGTCTTCTTCTTCTTCTTCTTCTTCTTCGCTCCAACTCTATAAATCTTTCGTATCTCTTCTGTCCGTGTCCGTGTCTAAACGATCTATCAATCTCTGACCTCTTTCATTGTCTTTCTTTCCGTTCTTCTTGTTCCTCGTATTCTTCTCTGCTCCAACTCTATAGAACTTTCGTATCTGTGCTTTGTGTTTGTGTCTTCCTTTCTCTCTGTCATTCCAAACTCTCCATTTCTAATCTGTAACCTCTTTAATAGTCGTCTTCTTCTTGTCCTTCTTGTTCTCCCCTCCAATTCTCTAGATCTTTCGCATCTGCATGTGAGTGTGTCTTTTGTTTGTGTGAACTAGCTATGAATCTCTAAGGTCTTTTGGTTGTCCATCGCGCATAAATTCCATTCCAAACGACCAAACGCACACAAAAAAACGCCACCACCACAGAAGAGAGGGAGCCAGGCAGCGACCGAGCGAGCACACAAAACACTAGTTTCCTTTGCTTTGCTTTCCTTTGCTTGGCTTGTTAGCTAGGGCAAAATCATGACTCAATGATTACGCCAATCCCGGTTTGGTTTCAGACCAATATTATTTTTAAGTATTTATTTTCTGTAGCCCAAATGTGGCGAACATCCATACGAACTTCATGCAGGGTTTTTTTTAGAATAAAAGTATTATTATTATTATTTTATTTTGGCGAGTTTTCGCCACTTGGTGACAAAAAAAATGGGGTGGCGAAACTGCGTTGTTTGTTTTTTTTCTTTTTTCTTTGTTTTTGGGGGACCCCAATTTTTTATGTAGCCAAAATTGTGATGATCCATAGGTATTAGGATGATTTAGCCAATTTTGGCTGCAATTTACACATGAAAGTAATAATTAACTAATTAAACATCCTTCTATATAATTTGCTGCCAACTCAAACCATGTATAGAAATCTGGCTATTTTTCTTAAATTTTGGTCAAATTCTGGCTATATAAGATCTCTAAAAGCAGTTGATTTTATTACTTTTCATTTTTAATATAGCTTTTTGGCTATATATATAGCCAGCGGAAAAATGGCTGAGGCGAACTATCCAGAGGAGATTTTTTTTTGAAAAAAGGCTCTAATTCGCCATAACTTGAACTCACCCTACTTAGACCATAAGTTCCTGTTTGTCGCCATAGTATTTCTCTCTGGCTTCTAGCCAAATTTGGCTAAGTCCTGTTGAGGGTGATTGCTGGCCCAGCTACCTCACAAAATTGGACAAGAAAAACCCTAGGAAGATGGTAAAAACATGGTGATCATTGATATGGAAGATTTAGCCAAATCTGGCTATAAACAAGATATGAAATAAAACCAAATAAAGACATATGGCAATTACTACTTTTCGTTTTTGTCACTTCTGGTAATTGAAACCCCTTAAAATAACGGCATGTTCAAATTTTGTGAAGTAGGTAGTGTTGTGATCATCCACAAGAGGACTTAGCCAAATTTGGATACCTACAGGTCAGAGGGGAAAGTAGAAGAGCCAAAAAGAAAAGTCTAGGAATCCTTATATATTTTGGCTACATGCTAGAACCTATTTGTCTAAATATGGCAATTTCAAAAAATAATTCCGCATAATTAATCAATAATTATTATTTTTCAATTTTCTGATGTTGCATTTATTCGCTAGCATTCCCAAAAGGGGTTTAGTCTTAAATGGCCACAAGTTTTTGGAACCTGTCAAAAATAGTAAAAAAAAAAACTAGCTGAAAAAATGCTACCTAAAGTTCCAAACCAAAATCGGAGTCCAAATTTGATGAAATTTTTAATTTTATATCAAAATTTGGAGATTTTTTCAGAAAAATGGGAATATTTTGATAGATTATTCCTGTCTTATTTATTTTTCACTTTTTGGCAAAATTTCGCACAAGCAAAAAACCTCTGCTCATAATGTGGCCATTTTTTTTTCCCCAGAAAAGTCTTTCAAATGAGTTGCACTGGCTTTTCTTTCGCTTGCCAAGATGCCAAAATTCACCCCAAATTTTTTTTCATAAAAATTTAAAAACTGATAAAATTATTTTTTAAAAACCAGAAAAGCTGGTTGGTGCGTGTTTTTCAATGTTTTGTGATGTACATAGCCAAATTGGCAATTATCCAAAAGAAAGTTTAGCCAATTTGGTTATTTACCAGATATAAAAGTAAATCAACGAAGGATACTTTTATATATTCTTGGTTACCCTATGGTAACCCATTATAAAAAATTTTCTAATTTGTTTGTTTCCAAATCTAGTGAATTTAGGCCAATTTTCCAATGAAAAATCCTTTATATAGCTTAGGTAGGAATCATGTTTTTCAGGTTGGATATCGTACTAAACTTTAATAGCACAAAAAAATCGCTCTTTTTGATTGCCAAATTTCTAAAGAATTTAAAGAAAGTTGCCTGATTCTACATCAATATGTAGGCAACAAAATATAGAAGGGGTGCTTATCACAATAGGTTTTTATTTCATATTTTGTTTATAATTGAATTTGGCTAAATCATCTTATGAATGATTGGCCATTGTGGCTACTAGATCACAATTTTATTACTAAAAAACACTGGTAGTTACCAAGGGTTCCTTTCTTGGGTTTTGTGATATCCAAAAATTGAGGAACTTTTCAACAAAATAGCAAAAATAATTCCTACAACAAATAATTAGCAAAATAGTGAAATTATTCACTCAAAAAAACCATAAAATTCCCCAGTTTTTTTGGGTCAAAAACGGACAAAATTTGTTGAAAAAAAAACACCTGTAGTAACTGTCAACCAATCACACAATGCAAATGGATGGCACCCAAACCAGACAAGAATAATAAAAAAAAGTATTGGGCATAATGGCTATTGCTTTTTATGGCAAGTTCAAACCACTTTTAGTAGGTGGGTATCAACTTCTGAACGTACCCGGCTTGTGCTGATATTTCTACCCTAGTACCATGTTGGCCACTTTGGCACATGTTTGTTGAATAATTAATTAATTAATTTTGATGATTTCATTAAAGACAATTTCATAGATGGGCAGCACCTATCCCAGTAGCTTGTCCCTAAAATGAGCAGTAGGATAAAGCATGCGAGGAGAGCCAATTGAGTGGCATCAACATGCCCCCATGGGATGTTTCTTATTTTTTTTAAGGGTGGGCAGGTTCAATTCGTATCCATTGTTCTCATCAAGTTCTCAAATAGTTCCAATCAAATTCCTCTTGTTCCTGTCAATAACCCATCAAAATCCTTTTGTCTTCATCAAATTCTCAAATAGTTCCAATTAAATTCCTCTTGTTCCCATCAACTTCCTTTTGTTCCCAACCCAATCCTTCATAAACCCACACAAAGCTCTAAACTTTGGCATTAAAAGTTTTTTTGGCAACTTGAAAACTTGGCTCTTGCGATGGTTCCATGGTAAGAAAGATGAAAAAAATGTGACTAGAAAAAGAAAAAAAAATTGAGAGACACAGTACATGTATGGTTTAGCAGTGAGAAAATGGCTATGGAGGATGGGCGCTTTTTTCTTTCTTTTTTTGGGTATCAAAATTTTTGCAAAATTTGACCCAAAAGTAACAAAATTAGTTGAATTTTAAATTGAAAAAAAATCAATTTCTTTCTCAAAAAATGGTAAATTTTCACCAGAAAAAAGAAACACTGGATGGGCGCCTCAAGAACTAGGCAAGTGAGTACAAGTGAGCATGAAGGTGCGTGGCGAGACTCAGGGTTTTTTTTAAGGATTTTGTGATGTAGCCAAGGTGGCAACCATCCACAAACTAATTTAGCCAATTCTGGCTACATGCCAGATATGAAAGTAGAAAAAAACCAGGATCCTTCTATATTCTTGGCTACCTACTGGAACTTATTGTAGAAATCTAGCGATTTGAATATTTTTATTTTCAAAATTTGGCGAATTTGGACCATTTTTCCCATGGAAAAACCTTTGTATTGATCGAAATCACATTTTTCAGGTCAAATTTTTGCGAAAATTCGCCAATAAAAAAAACACTGGTGAAAAGAAAATTCGAGCAGAGTGCTAAAAGGAGCGCCAGAGTTCCTGGGCAGGGTGGAAGGGGGAGACAGAGACAGTTGGCAGTCGCAGCCGAGCAGAAAGTCTAGATTTTCTGAATGCCAGGGTTTGTGGAAGGAAGACCACGGGCAGATCTGCCTCTCGCAACAGAACAGACTTCTTCCTTCCATGTGGACATCCTAAGAAAATAAGTAGAAAAATTTAGGGATCCTGTTCTATTTTGGGGACAAATTTGTTGAAACCTATTGTCTAAATATGCTGACTTCAGAACCTTTTTTCCCTCATAATGTGATGACTGGGGTGCTTTTAAAACAATTATAAAAGTTCCTTTGTATGTAATTCACACCTCCACTTTCTTTGTGTTGCCAGAAAAGCAAAAAGTTCACCAGAAAAAACACTGGTTAGGTATATCCAATTATCACCCATAAATTAGCTTTTCATAAGCTCAAATAAGATGTGAAAGGTAAATGGAACTATGTGATATGCTTAGTGATTTGGGATGCAGAATGAAATCAATTGAGAAAAGAAGCCTAAAAAGAGTACCGAGGCAGAAAACCTTGTGTCATTTGTATTAAAAAAATGGTATAACCTAAGTTAATATACGGTTTCACCTTGGTAACCCATTCTGCGAGAAGTACATACATCACAGAATGGGTTCCTCTCGTCAAACCAGATATCAACTTTGTCAAGGTTAATCCACAACTGAGTCATAACAAGCATCTCTTGGATGGTGCCTGGTTGGTGCTGGTTCATGCTTGCCCTTCTTGTCTCAGGCATGTGATTTTGGGAATGCCCTCACTCTCGGACTTTACCTTATACAGTAAGAGAAGCATTGTAGAGAGTAAGGCTATATATCTAGTTCTCCAATTGTCATGCACAAATTAGTTCACAATTTAAGCTGAAATTGTATCTCAAATCTTACAGGGATGCAAAGTCACTTCCCCTCACAGCTTTAATTTTTTTTTAATGGCATATTTGATTCAATTTATGATTGCTGGTAGAATTGTGTATCACTGTTAAATAATTGGAGTGTGAAATGAATTGAATGAAATTATAAGTAAGCCTGGAGAACATAGCAATGTTGTTCACTTCTCACTTCTTCTTTTTCTTTCTTTTTTGTGCATGAGAATTTTCAGTTCATTTTCTTACTTGAGCTTTAAAGAAATTCATTATCCTTTTATTTTAAATCAGAAATTTTTTGAAGAATTGCCTTGATCCTATTTTTTTTTTAATGGGAACATTTTAATAGATATATATATATATATATGCAAAGAAAGTAAAACACATCAGCACCAGTACCCCCTGTTTGTGGCCAAAAAGGGGGTGAGATTTGTAAAAAGCAGAGGAAAAACTACAGTGAGCTTGAAGGGGGACTGAAACTCAATTTAGCAGCAAAGTGATGCTAATTTGAGTTTGAACCTGTCCTGTTGTTCCTACGTGTATTCAACTAGGTGTATTCAACCAATCACCGCGACTGTTTTGTGCACTGCAGCTATAAATACTCTCGAACCTTGTGCAGTTAAGATTGAGATTCAATGTTTATACCCATATTTCATAAGATTTCATTATTTTGTGGATAGCAATGTGTAGACGATGATGAAACCCTGACAACCAGAAAATAACCAAAGCACCCAAAACAGGGGAAAACAAGGAACAAAATGGAAGGACCCACATCAAAGAAGACAAATGAATCAACCTAAGAGGGCAACCCACAAGGGGAACATCAAGTTCTTGAATCCCCTCTCTTGTTGCAAAGAAGCATATCAAATAAGGAAAAGGGAAGACCTCTTGAAAGGATGCCTAACCTAGATGACTCATCTCAAATAGCATGTTTCAAAATAGAAATCACATGTGCACTCTGTTATAATGCAAATGACACCTCCTACTTATAAAATGCACACAAAATTGAAAATGGAGGGCCTTTAATCCCTTTTGCTCCTCATGCCATGTTGGCACATCAATGAAAATCCTTGTTCACATGTTGGTGTAAACATTTGAAAACCTCTACAACTAGGGGGAGAAACATGTTCATCAAAAATCTATCGTGACAAAGATCATCTTTCATCAAAGTTGTGATTATCACAACAACCCCATGAAACAAAATAGCCTATGAAACCAAATCAACTCGAATGGGATCAACAATAACAATGTTTACCAATTTGCAAACACCATCAACTAATAATACAATGTTGATTCAACAATGCAAAAACTAAAAGACAAGGACATGGGTCTACTTTTACAAAACATGAAATCTCGCATCTTATAGAACATCATGCAAAATTGTCCTCCCCCCCCTATGAACATAATGAAGACGATGAATTCCCATAAAATCCAAGGGCTAGCTACAAATGTAATGTGACACCCCCAAGGATTAAAAGATGGGAAAAACCCTGTCGCACTCACAAGTTCCTCGTAGACCCACTTGAGGGTCCAAGTATGCGGCAATTCGGAAGGAGTTGGAACTTGGAGCACGATCCCGACTTCTAGCACTAGAGGGGGTGAGAGGGGCGTGCTAGAAGTCCCGGGAAAGACTAGGAAGAATTGACAAGCTTACTCACTC
>Ga0209611_10003084_pt1 | contig 29169 bp, 19 predicted proteins | sample S1TSphgellanicum_3_FD_187693 | JGI IMG/M metagenome (GOLD analysis project Ga0209611, IMG submission 187693) | Host-associated microbial communities from peat moss isolated from Minnesota, USA - S1T2_Fc - Sphagnum magellanicum MG (SPAdes) (version 2) | ecosystem: Host-associated > Plants > Peat...
TAAATTTTCATGCACACTAAACCCTAATTTTGTAGCCTCAGGAGCAAGCTGTTAATTAGACCATTGAGTTTACTCAACTCTAGTTAACTTGTAAAGGACACTTATTCCTGGATTAGTGTAGTACAGGCGGTGTTTTTTTTCCCTCAATTTTGTGATGTGGCATTATTGGCAATCATCTGTAAGACAAGAAAGCCAAATTCTGGCTACAAAAAAAATATGAAAGTAAGAAAAATTATTCATTCTTTCTATTGTTGGCTACTTCTTAGATCCTAATATGCAATCTACTTTTTTTTCTTTTTCTTAAAATTTAAATTATAATTTTTTAAATAATTATAATTTTAAAAAATTGATGATCAGACACCCCAAAAAATTCATTTTTCGCATTTCTGAAAAAAAAAATGTCAAGTAGTGAAACTTGCCCTCAAAACAATAGTGATTACAAGAAGTTACCGAATACCATAAGAGGAGGAAAATAAATATATATTACATAGCTCCAAACTCCAAGCCCTAATTTTCAAAGCTCATCAAAACAAAGTTACGAATCCAACTAGATGTTTACCCCCAGCTCTAGTTAAGGACACTTTAGGTATGTACACTTATTTCTTGGATGAGTGGTTTGCTAAAAATTACTGAATCCTACACCGGCAAATGCTATACATATTGGTTGTAACTAATGAGCTTCACCTGGAGTCTAAGTTTTTCTCTAGGGTTAGCAAATCCTTAACCCAGAACCAGCTTCACTTCGGGTCTAAGCTTTTCTCTAGGGTTGAGCAAACCCTAAACCCATATGCATTGACATCATTTTGTTGGATTTATCAACAAACATTGGAAGATGAGTAGGGTTATGTGCCCTATGACCTAACATCACTTATGACCAAACATTTTATTAATATCTTCCTCATCATCTCTTCTTCATTTTGAGTGATTTAAGATGTTGTTATGAGAGCACTTACTTGAGCTTTTCAATTGGACAAAGGAGTAATTATAGAAGAGCAAGAAGAGAAATAAGCTTTTCCAAGTTATAAAACACATTTTTCCCTTCTTTTTTTTTCCCCTCTCTTCTACCCCTCTTATTTTCAATGCTCATAATTTCTCATTTCTTGTTCAATATAAGTGATTTAAAGTGCTATAAGAGCGCAGCCTTATGATCTACAAATCATCTTGGAACCATAAAGGCAATAGAGAGACTTTCAAAGACTTGTTTGGGTGTTTGAGAATAGTCTTCGAAGTGTGCGATGTGGTTTTTCGTTTCCACCATTTGACTTCTCCCCTCACCTACTTTGGAGGGTTGCATCTGACTCATTTCTTCATCATTTCTTCATCTTTTCCAATGATTCAACTTTCTGTGGGGTGCGCAAATAGTAGGGGCGAGAATTCCTCTTTTGGGCATGAAATTCAAAGGAGCACTCTCCAAAAAATTCATAGACTTCTGAGACACTTAAGTGTTGGGTGAGCGCCCTGGCTATCCTAACCAATTTTTTTCCACAATTGGACAAAAAGGTTCCAATATAATGTTAATAATAGTAAGCATCCACCTTGCTATTTTATCTCTGATTTTTCCTTTACACTTGTTACATGGTTCTCAAACCATTCCTTATCTTTTCTTGACACTTGTTATGTGGTTCTTAAACCACGATCCTTTGGAGGTTATTCAACCATGTTATGTTATCAACGTGTGAGTCCTTCATTAGTAAGATAAATTAGCATCTCATTTTAGTTTTTTCCTATTTTTTTAGGCTGTTCTTTTCTCTTTCTGCACTTTCCGTTTGGATATTTCTTTGGGGTGTTTTGGACCATTTCTGTGTAGTAGTACCAGATTCAATCTTAATATTGAATGCCCATTTTTTTCACATATAATAATATCAGATATAAAAGTGCAAGGAAATGTATTTTTTTTCAAAGAAAAAATTTTTTTTGAAAGAAAATAAGGACTCTTTGAGATTACTCATGAAATATTCCTCAGCATGGAAGTTTCAAAATTAATTAACATGAAATATTCAAAATTAATTAACTATTTGACAAGCATGTGTTGAAGCTGCCCTTGTACTATAGTAATAGAGGGTGCCAAAGTGCCAACAAGTTTGTTTTTAGGCCAAATGAATAGGTAATTTGATTCTGGGTTCTCCCCCCTCCCCAAGTGTTTCAAAATTAACCTGAATTTTGTTTATTTATTTGAGTTCTTATGAAAGGGTTCAAAGTTCAAAACATATACCCATTGTTTTTAAATTTGGGTTCTCACAAGTGTTTGAAAACTAGCCCAAATTTTTTATTTGGGTTTGAGGAAGGAAGAATATGATTTCAAAATTTCTGATTCTTACTAGTAGTGTGTGTTATTTTCCAGGCGATTTTTCACCAAATCTTGGAATTTATTTCAAAATGGTGAACAATAAGTGTTTTTGGGGGTCTTTTAGTCACCAAATTTTGAAGAAACTTTTATTTTTCAAAATTGCCATATTCTATATTAAGAAGTTCTAGTACATAGCCAAAAATATAGAAGATTATTTAAGTTTTTTTCTTCTTTTGCATTTTTATAACCAAATCTAACTAAATTGTCTTATGGATGATCATCACACTTTGACTACATCATAACTATGAAAATGATAATAATAATAATAATAATAAATTTCCTGGTATTTTTTAATATTTTAATATTTAAAAATATATATTCGTGTTGAAACATAGGGGAAAAAAATCCAAAACCTATTACTAATAATCAATATATTTTGTAGAAATATTTCTAGTTTCCATAAATATGGGTTTGACAATCTCAGTCCAAACATTCCAAATATTCAAGTATTATGTGAAATCACTTATAGTCAATAAGAAGTAGTCAACCTCATAAAAAAGAACAAATAACCTCGAATTTTTGGATCACATTTTCTTGGTGGAAATGGTGGAGCTTCTTTGGCATAACCTAAGCTCAAATTTTTTTTATGGGTGGGATGGGTTTTCTTGTCTTTCCAAGTCTGCTTACGAGTTTTGTTGGCACTTCAACTTTCAACTTGATATCCAACAAAATAACGATGAAATTGCTTTAAACCCAATTTGAATCCTAGCAATCCCAAGCCAATTTTGAGTTTGAGTTTTTGTGACCCAAGTTGAAATTGCATTATGATGGAGATTGGGAGTGGTCAATCTTGAACAAGAGCTAATGGAAGTTCAACACAAGTTTTAAAATGTAAAAGTTGAAAAGAAAGCAAACAAACTTTCTGAAGTTTCCTATAAAAGGCCAAAGGATTGGTGTATTGACATTAAATTCATCCTTTTTTAATTGTTAATGTGTCAAAGTTGAGCTTCAATGTTGACAAAACGGAAAAAACCTTATCCAAATCTTGGACATTGCACACTCTTGGCGTCGACTACTCTTGGTAGAAAAAGTAAACATTTATTAAAAGAACTAAATTTCAACTCTATTTAGAGAAATAAATTTCAGTTCATGATCCCATATGCAATGCCATGACTAGCATTTTTTTTCATCTTCTAAAATATTACAAAGGTGTCTTTTTCCTCACCACAACCACGTCAATAGTTTTGATCATGATGCATTTTGTTCAAGAATCTCCATGTTCATCCATTACCATCATCTATTGCATTACCATCACCTATGGCATTCCCACATGGTCAAGGTATGGGGGACCTTATTGTGTAGAGTCGAAGTTCACAATGCCAAGAACTTGGACATGTTTGCAACTCATCATGTAAACAATCACAAAAGCCATAACTCCATTTCAATTGCTCACACATACATGACCAATTAGAAGGAACCTTTGATCACTAAGCATATACTAAGTCGATAAAAATGTTTCAGAAAATTTATAACAATTTACAAGATGTTGTATTGAAAGAATAATAGGAGGAGGCTCATTTGTTCTCCTTGACATTGGCCACACTCTAGCAATAACAACAACCACTTGCACAAGTCTCCACAATAACAATGGAAACAACAACAATGCCAAAATTGAAAACATGAATTCGAAACCCCAATTGTAAATTATCAATTGAATTATGATTCATCAACCAAGTCTAATTAATTATTTAATTATAATTATTTTCAAGTTACACATTTAAATTTTAAAATTTTAAAATTAAATAATCTTTCTTATTTCATTTGTCCAAACTAGTTGGTTTAAGATGGTTAGATGAATCGTAGTTTACCACATGACATAGTGTGAAATTTTCAAAAAGTAATTAAATAAATTTAGGTAAGTAGGTAGTAGGTAGGTTTATTTATTTATTTATTTATATTTTATCCTTTAAAATCAAACCTTTTTAATCAATTCATCCCAAATAATATTTTCTTTTCAATGTTGTTTTTGTGTTTTCAATGTTTCAAAATCACCTCCTTAATTATTTGGTTTACAAGATTGAAATGAAAGAAAAAAATGAGATATATTTTATAATCACAACCTAATCACAAATTAATTTATAACTAAATTGCAAGTTTTTAAAAAATCTCATATCTTTTGTCTTTTTCTCAATGTTGTAAATTATATAATTAGGTGTGCACAATAAACTTCTTAATCCCAAATTAAAATAAAATCCTCTTAAAATGACTACCTACCTACCTATTTTGCTAACTATCTACCTATTTAATTAACTTATGTATATATTCAAGCTACCCACCTAACCTATTGAATTACTTTGTTAACATACCAACCTAATTAAGATATACATATATATAATTACCCTCATTAAAATTAAAGTACTACCTACCAACTAATGCTTAGCCTAACCTATTGCTTATTAACTTAACTTATTACCTACTAATTAGCCTAGCTTGCTAACTAAAATAGTCTACATCACATTTTGATTAAGTCCACATAGCATTTATGTTTAAACCAAAATTGGCACATGGGACTTAGGTTAAACCTTGGTTAAACTACTACTTGGCTAAACATTGGTTTTAAAAATTTTAATTAAACCATAATTAATTTGTGATGAAATTTAAAAAAACTTAGCTCAACTTGGTCAAAATTTAACAAAACTAAAAGTTGATGAAACCTTGGCTAAACAAAAACTTGATTAAAAGATTAGTTTAAAACTGAATTAAACTTTGGAAAATTTTTAATTTGACAAACCTTCGCTCAATAAAAACTTGATTAAATTAAGATTTGATTAACCTTGGTCAAACAAAAGTTTGGTTCAAGACTATCTAAACTAAGACTTGGCTAAACCTTCACTAAACTAAATCTTGATTAAATATTTTCTAAAACTTGGTTAAATTCTGGTTAAATTAAAACGTGGCTAAAATTAAAATTTTGTTCATGTTAAGTAATGGTTAATCCTTGGTTAAATCTTGGCTAAATTTTGGTTAATATTTGACACCTTTCGTTTAGCCATGACTATAAATTTTAATGCAAGTTTAATATACATGGATCACTTTTAATACAATAGTAATAACCTTAATGTACCCTTAGTTAATCTACACAACTTTAATATATTTTATTACCTCGAAATAAATTTAATAATATATCTTTAACATATCATAAATCCTATTCATAATATATACTATTAATGGGTATAAATAAGATAAAATGAGCCAACGAAATTACTTTATAAAAGGATTACATGTCCTTTTGCCCAAAAATATTTTTTTCCTATGAATGAATTTTGGAAAAATGTTTTTGTCAATTTGTGATAATAAATGTTTATATTGTCCCAATACATGACATTTTTTTGCATATGATTTTTGAATAAATATGAATTTTTGAAAATGTGTTGATTCCTTGTAAATTCAGTGTTTTTTTTTAAATGATAATAATTTCAAATCATAATCAAAAATTCATTTTTTACATTATTATGTTTTCATTTTATAATAAGCTACAACCTTTTTTTTTAACACATCATGTAAATTATACCTCATTTAGATGTGATCAAGGACTTTCAAAATTCTAAAATTCTAGATCAATTTTAGAAAGTTTTTTGAATTCCATATATTTTAGAATATGAATGTTTTTTGAATGTGGCTAATAGGTCTTTATCCTCTTGATTTTTTTCCCATCAAAATGTTTTTATTATATGAGTCCTTTTGATAGTCCTTTACAAAATTGACTCCTTATGATGCAATATGTGTTCACTTTCAAAGGTCCTAAATCAAAACTTAAATTTAAACTTTCATCAAATGAATTTTTGGTTTAAATTCCTTGACATTCATATGAATGAAAAAGCAATTTGCCATGATTTTCATGGTTTGAAATGGTAAAACATATATATTTCTCTAATTTTGACGATTTTGTTTTGTAGTTCGATACCCTTTTTGGCTCATTGGATTGTAATTACACACTAATATATATGAAATATAGTTTTATTACACCCCTAGAAATGTACCTTTAATATAATTTTAATACAACTATGTCAAATTATTTGCAACTAATTTTTAGTTTGTAATGCAACTAGTGCCATTTACTACCTTATTGGATGAAAATACACATAACAATTATCCACATGGAAGGATGAAACTTCCAATAGTCATAATTAAGTCACAAAATAGTTGCAATTTTTTCAAAGATAGTTTATAGTTGCAAGAATATCCACAAATGACACATAGTCACATGTAATCACAAAATTGATGGTTGCAAAATACAAGACTTGTACTAGTGTCACAAAAAAATTAAAACTCAAACTTGCTATTAACTACATGTTAAGTTATTGTTAAAAAATACAAAGCTTGGTCACCATTTCAATTGTTACATAACATTAAAACTTAAGTGTCATCTAATGTAACACTATGTATTATCTTGGTGGTAAGGTAGTGGTAGGCCAATGGTACGCTACCACCAAATTTTTTTAAATCCTAAAATTTAGATTGAAAGGTTAGTGTTTTGTAGCACCTCATGAATTGGTGTTTTAACAATGTTTACTACCCCCCACTTAATGTTCTTTATGTGAGGTTCTTGATTATCATTCCCTCATGTTTTTGCCAAGTTCCCTAGTATTCTAATATTGTTTTTCAATTATACTATGGTCCTCATTGATTTTTATGTCCACCTCAAACCTTGCTTTGCACTTCATAGTTTCAACTTTCTAAACCTTGCCATTTCCATTTCATTTTAGCTCCATCATTTCAAGCATTGAATGCAACATAATCTCCAATTTCAACATTGTTGCAATTACTACTTTGTTTTCACTATGGACATCTTCAACATCTCTTGCTACAAGGACATGGAATAGGATTTGGAGTGCTCAAAAAATTGTAAAAACTTCATGAACATGCACTTAAGGTCATGAGCCTACGTTTTTACACATAAGCAAGTCTAATGTCAATTGATTGTTTTAATAGTGAATTAAAACAAGTTCAATTTCATTACACACAAGTTCTTGAAGTTCTATACATTCAATTTAATTACACCCCAACTATTGATTCCTAGAAAGAATAATCACATTTGGACTTCTCTTTGCATATCACATAAGCAAAGTTCAATTTCTATGCATATAGGTGCTTGAAATTTTGCAAAATTAATATCAATATAGGTTTAAACTTTTTTTTTAAAAAAAATTTCACGTAGAAAGAATAATCATACAAAATTTTCTCTTTGCAAATCACACAAAACCCAATGAAGAAACATTTGATCCACCAAGAAAGAAATTCAAAGTTGGCAAGATGCAAATAATCATCCAAAATTCTAAATCTAGTGTAGAGGTATAGGTTAGGAAACCCCACCAACCCAAGTGGGAGCATGGTGAGATCTTAGTTTTAATGAGAATCAAAAGAGATGAACATATCATAGACAGTGAGCAAGTGGATGGTCAAGACCAATTTGAAACCATAATGAACAAGTGGAAGAATATTTCAATAGTTCTCATGAATGTGAAATGTTTAAATTAACATCTCAAAAATGGTGTAGTACAAAAGGATAAATGATATTCCATAGCAAATGAATTAAAAAAGATATACGGTTACATGGCATGCACATGACACAATCAAAATTACTAAACCATGAGCATTCAAAGAAAGAATCAATGTCTATCTTCCTTGTAACTTTGAATGGGGGTTGATGATAATGATTCAAGAATTCTGAGCTAGTAGGAAAACCCATCTTTCAACCACCACATGTGACCTCGAGGACTAATGGATGACGAAGATGAAAACTTCAAGTCAATTGACCATACCTCACAAAAACATACCATCAAGATCATGATGAATTTGCAATTGCAAAGTTTGGAGTGAAATGCAACAATCTAACTCCAACAAAAAAGCTATATGTTGTCAATATTGATGAAAATTGGTTGTATGAAAAATCTTGGACCACACCCCTTCTAGTTTGATTTGTCAATTTCACATAAACTTCCACATTTTTGTAGACCTCAATTATCAACCCTATGATTTGATAAAAAAACATTATCCCTAATATTATTTATGTGTGAAATTTAACTCACAACAAGCATTCTTGTCCTTTTATATCACCCAAATCTAATAAAATAATAATGAAAATGAATTTTTCTTCTATTTTTTACCTAGTTGGTTTTCATGCAAAATCTCTAGTTGATTATCATATTTTTAATGGAACAATGTTTGGTCATTTTTAAATAGTTGCATGTTGTATTGGGGAATTTCGTAATTTTATTTAAATTTAAATTTTTAAGGTTCCAAGATTTTTATTTATTTTTTCAATCATAGTTAAATGTCGTCCATTGTTGTAACCAAGCATTATTCTTATTTCTTTAAATGCACGTATGCACCTATCCAAATTTGAATCCACAACCTCATAGAAGAGGTGCCAACACCTCAACCATCAAGTCACACACTTTTTTGAACATAAAGGGGAAATTTTTTATTTCAACATGTTCAATGAGAAATTTGCTAAATATTGAAACTTTAAAATGCATTTTATTTATCAAAGTTATTTCAAATGAAATAAACAAATCTACAACCTTGAAGTTTATTCAAAACTCTATTTTTAATCATTATTAATTTAAATATTCACATTAAGGTGTTAAAAATGCTATTGAAAGTACAATTATTTTTTAATTCAAATGTTTTAGTTGTTTTAATTTTGTTTAATTATCATCGATTAAACCCATGTATAATTATTAAAAATCACAACTAGATAAAACAAATGATTAAATTGGGCACACTATCACAAATTGTCTTAATCATGGATTCATCTTTATCATGTAATGTCATTTGTTTATGTTATTGATAATTGACACAAGAATGACAATAATATAATCAATTATTTATGTAATGTCAAAGGTGTATTTTTTTTCCCATGGGATAATGCATGCATGTCATCTAAGATTATTCTCATTTACATGCCCCTAAAGCTTAAAACCCATAAACAAAATATGCACAAAATGATGGCAATCCAACCCATTATTTGTAGAATACCTTATATATATATATATGGAAATGTTAGGTTGCAAATTGTTGCATGTGGAACACATATATACCTTGTGCAAAATGTGTCATATTGGTAACAAGAACTTCTTGTTATGTGTGGATGGATACACATGTAATCACATTGTTAGTGGATAAAAATGCAGAAACCCACTACAACATTTTTGTGGTTTGGAAATGAAGCATTTTGTCACCTTTTCCTTGTTAGTGAGCATTGTGACACCATTCATTTGTCTCCAACAACTAGTCCAAAGTTTTATAATCCACATAAAATTGATTAAATTATAATAAAATTGAACATCTAATTGCATGGGGTGAATGTTCAAAAGAACAAGACTACTTGTTATGACTATTAATCCCCCAACCTCACATTATATCAACAAATTAGGCTACAAGAAAGGATTAATAACTCTTCAATTTGCAAGAAGTACAAGTGTTAAGAGGAAATATTCTTTAATGCACAAGAAAATGATTGAAGTTACAGAAAAAGCAAGTTATCAAGACTTTTATTTTAGCTATGTGTTTATATCATGGTTACTATAAGTAAACTAGGGTAATGAAGAAATACAAAGGTAATGAAATCTCTTTCACAAATCACATATGTACACATATGTTGAGGAGAAAATTATACACTTTGTTTCAATCTACTCAAAAAGGGTAGTACTCTTGAATGGAAAGTGAAAAGATAAACAAAGCATTGTTACAAATTATTTTTAATTATACTCCTATTCACTTAGACATCATCACTAAAATATTCACCTACAATAATGTTTTACCCTAATCAATTGGGCTTTCATGCACACTAGCCTTAACCTAATGTTACATAATTGTGTACAATAAACACAATTAATGTGAAATGGTAGGTAGTGAGATTTTTGCAACAACAATTTAAAGGTCAAATGACAATGCATTTATTGAATCTTGTCCTTTTTCATTGTCCAAATTCACTAGGTTTTTAGTGAGAGGGGACAAAATTGACTAATATGCAATTTGTATGGTTTTGGTAAAAAAAGATTAGTTGATTAGAATATTTTTAGTGAAATGATTTTTAATTGTTTTGGATAGTCACATGTTACACTAACTAATTTATAATTTTAAAATTATGATATGGATATATGAGATTACAAGTTATAATGATGTGGAATAAAACACCACATCATCATACAACTTTTTTTTTTTCCATCATGGAGTCATAGATTGTATTTTTCTCACCGCATATAGTGAAAAAAAAATAGTTTTTTTTCCTTCTAGTTTTGTCGACAATTTTTTTTTGACCCCATTTGCCATGATTGTACTCTACATTTGTACATGATACATTAATGCACACATCCATTAAGGTTTGAACCCAAGATCTCATGGAGGCATATCAAGGTTTTAACTACCAAACCACTTCAAGACTTTATTGATGAAGAAAAAAATGAAGTTTATTATGTTTGGCATGAAATTATTTAGGGAATTCAAACTTTAACATAGGTTTTTTTTCCAAACTTAATTCAAATGTTACAAATAAAAACATGACCTTGAAGCTTATTCAATAATGTATTCAAAAAATATATAATTTATAAATATTCAATATGAAGGGTTAAAAAGAAAACTTAAAATAACATGTTATGAATAAATGTACAAATTTTTTTTGGTTTAAATTGACCTACAATCTTTGTAAATTCAAGTGTTCATTTGTTAAGTCTTTAACAATGTTATTTTCATTACATAAAATATGTCCATTTTTTAAAGAATTACAACTTTTTATTTTCCCTAATATGATTAGGTACAAGGTTATTTATTTATTTGATGTTGTTGAATTGACAATCATCCATAAGAAGATTTAACAACATTTGGTTATAAACAAGTTGTGGAGTTGGAAACTTGTTTAAATTCTTCAATATTATGGCTACTTATTATAATTTATTATAGAAAATTGATGACATATATTTTTAATTTGAAATTTTTTCATTAAAAAAAACCCCCCTTTTGTTTTTCTTGTTGCCCCTTTAAATTGGCAAAAACTAACCACAAAAATAAAACATTAATTAAGTAGTCAATATAACCATTTCATTCTCAAGACCATATTTGTTAACAACATAAATCATAAATTAATACAAATGTTTAATTACACAACTTTGAAAAATAATTGCAACATTTTATTATGTTTGTAATGATGTAAACATATATTTCATCTTCATTTCCTTTGTAAAAATAAAAGCAACATAATTTGGTGAAATTTTGGCATAAAATAGTTGGATTTACCTCCAACATTTTTTTTGGTTTAAAATTTTCCTGATTTGGCAATTTTTGTTTGGAAAAAAATGTAAACAATAAAAAAATTGTCAAATTTTTGAGATGACAAATGTGAAAGAATAAAAGTTACTCATAATCAATAAAAAATAAAAAATAATTTTAATAATTTCAACCTTAATAACATAAGCAATTCCAACATCAAATTTATTTGAAAACTTTTAAGCTTAATTTTTGAGATCATAATAAACTTTATCCAAAAAAATTGAAACATTTAAAATAAATGTTTAGGATGTAAACCAATTATTTTGGGTAGTAAATTTCCACCATTTTGTAAACATTGAAATGGGCTATCAACATCAACAAAAGAAATTTCTAATTTTCTTTCTTTTTAAAACTATAAATGATATAATTCAAGAATGAGCTCTAGGACTTGTAGCCAAAAATAAATAAAATATTTATACCTCCATATACGATCTATAATCAAAACATGGTTAAAACTTCTTGTGGATGATCTTGAAAACATTGCAAAAATTGAATAAATAAAAAGATAAAAGGTTATTAATGTCATTATTATAATGACCATTTATAATTAAATCATTTATTTTATTTTAAATATTCATTCATAAATATTTAACATAAACTTGTGACAAATAAGTTCAATTTTTTTAATAAATCATGTTTTAAACTTAAAATTATTTTTATATATTTAAAAATAATTAAAATATCTTAATTTTTAAAATAAAAAATAGTATTTAGTATTAAGTATTAAATACTGATTAAAATTTTTAACATGGATTTTTTTCCCCCATACAGCAAGAAAAGAAAATGGGAAAAAAATTAAGGATTATTTTTGGGGTTTTTTGGTGTGGCATCATTAACATTCACAATAAAAAACTTATCCATGAGGCCTAAAGGCTAAAACAAACTAAAGGAAAAACATACATTTTAATTTATATAAATGTATAATAATTTTATATATGAAAAAAATATAATTTAGAGGTTTACATGCATCAACATTTTGACTTAATCATTTATATATTCAAGTGTAAATGTTTTTATACATTTGTTTCAAAAATTTATGGTGAATGCCAAATGCTACTAATGAATAATGGATTTAACACAATCAAAGTGAATAATTCAACTCATGTAAAGATATTGATAATTCAAGAATGTGGAAAAACTCACTAAACCATTCATGTATAATTGCAAAGTATTGAGTTACATGTGTTTCAATATATTTTAATAAATGTAAGATGCAACTTGAGAATAATGGTTTTAACATATTAAAAATGAATGGTTCAACTCATGTACACATATTGATGATTGGAAAAATGTGAAAAAAATAATTAATTCATTCCAATATAAATGTGGGGTCTTAAATCGTTAAATGTGTTTGAATAAATTATGATAACTGTAAAATGCAACTCATGAATAATGGTTTCAACATGTTAAAAGTTGATGTTCAACTCATATACCATGTTGATAGTTGAAGAGATGTCAAAAAAACATTAACCCATTAGAATGCATTATTAAAAGCTACTTCAATTTCCATGTCAACAATTTAAATTTTTTTAATTTAAAAAAAGGCCTAAATTATCCTCATAAATGAACAACATAGTGAATATAACAACTATGAACAATATTGACCGTTACTTAGTGCAAGAAGCCGCTTGTAAATTTAAGATGGCCAAATGTAGTTGAAATGTAATCAAATTGAATAATAGTTGCAATGTGCGGGGGTGAAAAAAAAAAAGATTTCTTCTTGTGATGATTGGGGTCACCACATCATGTTTAACAAAGTTTTTAATAAATGTTGTAGCTATGAAATGCATTTCCAAAAGTTTGCCAAGACTATATGTATCTAACATTAACATATAAACATTATCCTCCAATGTCCTTGTTCTAACTTGAAAAGTTAGCAAATCTTTCTAGTTTTCTTAAAGGAAAAATTGCCATTGATTCCATGTTAATATATATGAAAGGATTATCTAAAACCTACACAATATTTGGGTTCCAAATATCCCTACATAAAAGGCTTGCCTTGTGGAAGACTAACAAGGCTTGGCACCCATGTTGAACCAACATTTTAGCATGTTGCTCAAACCTCATCATGGGTGAGTGTCCAAAAGGACTAATTTCAACATTGTAGGTTTTTTGACACTATTATAAATATGTGTTTTTTAGTTGGTCCTTTTTACTGAGTTTAGTTATATATTTAATCACATTAGAAAATGGACAAAATTGAATGTAGTAAAAACAAACCAGTCATTTTTTACACAAATGTGACTTAAATTATATCACTTACGTGACTAAAGATTATTGTCTAAAATGACTAAAATGGTTATCCAAAATGACTAAAGCTATTACTTGATGTGGCATTACTAATTTGATTTTTAAATAAGAAATTAAAGATTTATATGAATATATAATGACATTATGAAACTTTTACTTTTTTGAACTATAGATGAATCCAAAATGATGCCTCCCTTTACCTAGGATTCAATGTTGGAATTTTGATTGATTTTTTTTGGGGGGGGCTAACATTATTGGCAGATTGTTAGTTAATGTTGTATGAACCATCAAAATTTCCAAACTTGGGATTTTTTTTAATGATGTTTGTTCAAAATTAGGTTTTAACCCCATTTCAACCATGTTCCAAGGCCTTAACCATCAAGCCATCACCTCATTTGACAATAAGAAATGACATTGAAAAATATATAAACACGTATTTTGACCCAAAAAATGCATGTTTTTTAATATCACTATTTGATTTAGTTTATTTGGTAGGTACATTATTACATGGGTGTTTGCATACTACAATGACCTTATGTGGACGTCACAATGGTAATTTTTCCTATATTTTTTAAATACAAGAAAATAAATAAAATAAAATTCATTGAAATAATAAAAAAGGTATTCACTTATCTAAAACTATCATAACCAACCTTCCAAGAATGAAAAAATCAAATCAAAATCATGGATATCTAATAAGTAATGAACTTTTGAATTTTGCCCATAATTTTTATCACACCTACAAAGTCATGGACATGAACTTTTATCTAATAATGTGTTAATCTTATGTGTTTGAAACTTCAAGATATTAGATAATTTATATTTAAGAAACTAAATATCCATTAAATGAAGGGAATGTGATTTTAATTTATTCTATTATGAACTTTTCAAATTTTCAAAAGTTATAATTATTTTAAAAGCCCTTTTAAACATTTTAAAAAATACTAATAATTTTTTTTGGATGTTTTTTATATGTTTTATAGCATCATGACTTGAAATTGGAAATGGAAAAAAATGTTATTTTCAATATTTTCAATATTCATATTTAAAACTAAATTTCAACTACATTAGGAAAAAAATTTGAAAAGAGACTCTAATTCATCGAAATTGAGACACTTTATTGTGTTTTTGCCCACATTGAACTTTGTACTTTCTTTAGTTTAAAAATATGTGTAAATTATAATTTTTTAAGATACTCATTAATTAACAAATTCAAATGTATTTTTTGAAATTTTGAATTGAATTATATATTCAATTATTAATAAGGTACATCTAATTTATTTATTTTCATAATTATATGGAGCTTTTGTGATTTTTTCCATTTATGTACAAAAATTAATATTTTAAAATATATATTTCAAAAAATCATATATAATATTTAAAATCTTTGATTGGGTTATAATATATAATTATTCAAATAAAACCAATTTACTATCATAATCACATTGAACTTTGTGATTCCTTTCAATTACAAAATGTGAACCCAAAAAAAATAACAAAAAAATAAAATTCAAGCCACGTTTTATTTTTCTTGCTTGGGTTACAAATTTTTCATATAATTATTTAGGTACATTTGTTTTCCTTACTTTCATCATTGATTTCAATTTTATAATATTTTCATTCAAGTTTGCAGAAATTACATAAATTTACATATGTTGATTTGTGCCTTATTTGTCAAATTTATTTTTTTTAAATCATAACAAAAAAAATTCACTTGTGAAATTATGTTATTAAAATTTTTATGTTTTCAATCATATATCAATTATTGTAATAAAAATTTTAAAATTGAATTCAATGTTATAATGGTTTTGTAATAACAATGGATTTTATTTTATATTTTATTAATTAATTTAATATTCCTATTATTATTATTTTGAAATTTAAATCACGTGCACATTTATTTTATTTTATTTTGTACTAAATTAAAGTATTTATTTTTCATTTCATTCATGTCATTTGATAACAAATAAGTAAATAGATGGTTTGGTTTGGGGCTAGTTTAATTTGAAGATATATATGCGTTCAATTGATTCATGGTACTTAAATCATGGAATTTGATTAATTCAAGATTAGAATGTAATTTTAATTAAATATTATGATTTATCTTCTATGATATTAATAAAAGTAGCAAGTTTCATATTAATACTCCATTTTTCAGTACCTATTTTTAAAAAAGAATCCCTTGTAAATTATATTTTTATTTGAATAATTATGAATAATATTTGAAAACATGTTTCATATATTTTATTGTTATTTTTTCATAATTAAATTTTTAAATGATTTTTTTTCCATGTCTACTATTTCCACATCATTAAAAAATAACATTAGAATCATGTGTGTCATATTTTATGATTAATTTTAATCATATTAGTTGTATTAATCAACATAGACATGTGAACACTCACATTTATTAGGTGTGTAATATATTGTTTGATTTGACTATAATGATAGATTCTTTAATCATAATTAACATTGTTACTTTTGATGTTAGTCATAATCAACACATTTAATCACTTCAAACTACTAATGTATTATAAATATTGATTATATAGTTATTTTAAACATGATGTTATTAACATAAAAACCATGGTTTTGTAATAGTGCGAGCAATTTAACCTAGGTGCTTCCATTCCCTATAACAGGAATTGACATCCTTTAGCAACCTTGTAAGTTTTTTATATGCAACAAAATTAATCCCTTGGGCCTTGCAATATTTTTCAAAGTTCTTAATGTGCTTACACACACTATTAACTTTGAAACATAATTCCCTTTCTCTTGTAACATCCTTGGAAAACATTGCATAGTGGCCAAAGACATTTGGAAGTGAGTCTACCATTGTTGTCAATAATTAATAAACATAACCAATGCTTAAAACAAACTTGCAATGGTATGAAACAATTGACAAGTCAAGAAGTGGAACAATTTGGTTCAACTCCTTGCCATCCTTGCCAATGTAAACCCATTGAAATGTTGTGCATGTTACTATATAGCCCAAAATAAATTACACCTTTCCATAAAACTATGTAGAAAGTGATGTCATTATTTTCAAGAGATAATTTTTAACAACATTCAAACTAAAAAGCTTGTCTTCCCTTATGAGGAATGTGCATCCAGATGTAATGACCAACATATTAGGCCTTGCCCCTTTTCTTTTAGTGTCAAAGACATTGCTACCTTTTTTTTTCACTACAAGTGAACATAAACTTGTATGGAAACACATGTGAGCTATACTTGTGAAACAAGTAAAAGAGCCTCCTAAGGATGTGCACAATGCAAATCGATGTTTCCATCTTTGATAATGGATGAAAGTGATTGGTATCCACAACTCTAGAGGATTTTATAGGGGGTTATAAACCATCTATTTCAATAGAAAAACTGTTTGCATCAAGGGGCCATTGTATTTTGATGGCAAGGTAGGTTTTCTTTTCCATAGGTATCTTTCCATGCTATTGTGGAAAAAGTAACTTTGTCAGTTCATTATCACTTTTTGGAAGTTCAAACAACTATGGGAACAACATGTAATATTGGTAGTTCCTTGTGATATTCTTGAATAATGTATCACTAAGTGATGAAGCGGATGAGAAAGAATTGTAAAGCTAATCATTTCATAATCATTGTGATAAAGAGACTACATGTGTTTGGCACGATTTTAGCATTGATGTTTTATCTATTATGCAAAATAAGAATACAGATGATACTACTGTATTTCATCTATCAACATTACACTAATTGATTGAACATAAGAACCATGAACCCTGCTCAAATTATCAACAAAATAATAAATGCCAAACTATTAAAATTTGAAGCAAGATGATGAAATATAAAACATTGCAATGATCTTTCTTGCACAAGCATAACTGATGTGATGCACTTATTCAAGAATATCACAAGGAACGACCAAAATGTTAGATTTACTCATGCCTAAAGACAATGAATAAAAAGAGGAATGATTTATTGAGTAAGAAAAGGTCTAATCTAAGTAGTACGAAAAGCCTTCTTATATAGCTTTTCACAGAAATCTATAGAGATTGGATATCAAATGGTTTTGTCTTTATACACTTGAGCACTACATATTGTATTCATATGAGTCTACATACAATATTTTTACACTACCACTAGTTCTCTAATGTATACATGCACTAGAAATCATTTAGAAGTCTTTGTTTGTTAAGGATCACTATATTGTTTCTTTTTTCTCCAGAGTCTTGTCTTTCTTTTCCTTCTTTGTCATTGTCTCCCATGATTTGCAAATTGATTATTGAAGAATTGACGTAACAATTGCATAGCTTGTAATTGTGATTCCATACAATTTACTAAAGTCTAGAGAGTTTGGATGGAAGCTTTTAGTAGATTTGAACTTATTAATCATTTGATTATTATAATGATTTCTTATGTAATTCATTTCTAGATAAATGCATGTATATATATATATGTTTGTGGTTGACACTTGGCCATTCTCCCATGTTTACTCCTTGGTTGATGGAGTATGGTTTGTGACAAGGAATAGAATAATCTTTATTTCTTATCAAAGTTGTTCCATGAAAATAGGACAAAATGTTTGAAGATTTAATATTTCTTGCAGTTCTATAATCTTCCCATGCGTTTGACTTATGACCCCACCAATGGTTTTTTTGGTTTATATTTGAGGTTAGAATGTGTCCGATATATTCCTTAGGACCATTTTGAAACCCAGATCTATCCAACCATGAATAAGTAGATGTTCCAATTATAGGCAAGTAACATTTCTATTTATTTTCAATAAATGAGCTTGTGCATGAAGCTTTGGACTTAACAACATTTGGTTGCCTTAATGTCCCCCACTCCAAAGATTCCAGATCAATAGTAAAAAAACATGGGTTCAATTGAATATTTTTGATGGGTGGGTATTATTTTTATGAAATGGGAAAAACTCCCACATAAGCCATTAAGGCATGACTTATTGGCTTTGAATTTTAATAATCATTTGGTTGGGAAACAAAATCCATACCAACACAGTGTAAATGTTTTTGTTTTGGTAGAGACATTGTCAAAATATCAACAACCATTTCAAGAATAGAAATATATGTAAATTGTATTTGCTTGGCTTAACCGAGTAAAATGATATTGTGTATTAGCATGTTTATTCCTTGAATGAAATTTGGGATTGGCACTTAGTGCTATCACACTTTGGCTATTAGAATAAATAGTGGTCAGTTCAACTTGATGAAAACTAATGTCTTGTAAAAGTTGTCGCAACCAAATTGTTTCTATAGTTGCTTTAAAGAGGGCCATATATTCACTTTCTGTGCTAGAGAGGGCAATTGATGTATGTTTTTTACTTGCCCATGAGACGACTCCACCTGCAAGCAAAAAATAGTAGCTAGATGTGGATCTTTTGGTGTCTTTGTCACCTACCTAGTATGCATTAGAATATCCACATAAAATATGCCCATCATCATGGCATTGATAATGTATACCCATGTTGATTACGCGTTTAATATATTTTAGAACGTGTTTAATGCCTTGCCAATGTGAAATGCCAAGATTAATTGGACATATATTGGGCAAGACTGCTTATAGTAAAAGCACAATCCGATCTACTATTTACAATGGCATGCATAAAATTCCTCACAACCTGGGAATAGGGATATGAATACATGTGGGCCTTATCAACTATTGATTTAAGACAATTTTCTTTGCTGAATTTGATTATAGATTCCATGGGTGTGGGAGTAGGATTATCAATTGCCATGTGATAGCATTGTGATACGACAAACAAATATTTTTTCTTGATACAAAAGTATTCATCCATCATGTTGATTTTGAAAATTTTGGTTTCCTAAACAATAATGATTAGGACCTTCATTAGTCATGTCAAACTTAGCAAGAAGAATAGTCTTGAGATCGCTTATCCAATCCAAACTATTATTAACAAGCAAACAATCATCGACATAAACTATAAGGATTTGAAATCCTCAATGAGGTTGTTGTTTGATATAAAGATTTGAATCAACCTTAATCTATTTGAATCCTTTGGACAAAAGACAAGAATCCAATTTTTGGTACCATGTTTGTAGCGATTATTTTAAGTTGTGTAAAGACTTAAAAAGCTTGCAAACGATGTGAGAATTATTGGAAGTGCTACGACCTTTCAAAAAATTCATATATATTTTTTCATTTATGTAACTGTTCAAAAAATCAATTTTTACACCAAGTTGATATATCTTCAAATTATTGTGTATCAAGGGCCAATAGAATTCGAATAGTGGTTAATTTAACCACATGTGAAAAAGTCTTTCCAAAATCAGCACAAGGGATGTGTAAATCTTCTAGTTATGAAACGAGTTTTATATTTTTGAATGGTTCCATCAGCTTTATATTTAATATTTAAAATCCATTTACAAATACTTATGTCCACTCAACAAGTTGCTAAGAGTCCAAGTTTTATTATTTTTCAAGGATTTTAATTTTGAATTAACAACCTCTTCCCATTTGGTAGATTTAGGATTTACTAAATGCTTCAACAATTGTTAATGGCTCTAGTGCAGTATCTTGAATGAAAAATGCTTTCTTATAAGGTGGTTTACTAGGCGATCTTCTAAATATTTTTTGACCTTCAATTGATTCAATTAGTCTTTCTGGCTTAAAAATTTCCCTTAGTGATTTAATAAAAATAATTGGTGATCTTTGAGGGTTGGAAGAACTAAGATTAAAAGGATTATGTAAATTAGAAGTAATTTAAGTTATATCATGGCCACTAGAAAAATCCTCCTCTTCAGTATTAGTATTGCCAATATTTTGATCCCTTAATTCTCCCATTGTATATCTTCCACTTCAAGTGGGTGGTTAAGTGAATGGTGTTCATGGCTATCAATAGTGATTGGTGTTGTACTATTGAATTGTGTATTGTTGTTGATTGGAGAATCAAAAGTTGGAATTTGAGGAACTTGTGCTGAAACTGGAGGAACAAGTGAAGTAGAGGAAACAAACTTTGTCATAATATTAAATCATGAAAATCCAAGGAGCAAATCATAATCATCACTTGTCTAAAAAGGCCTCTGTTGAATAGATATTTCATGGAATATTTCATGCCTAAATATGATTCTATTTTGTAAATTCAAAATTGCTCAAAAAATTCAAATTTATGTTTTAATAAATAAACCTTTGTATACCAAGAATAATCATCAATAAATGTAAGAAAATATTTATATTCTATGTGAGTATGTTTGTCCATTTCACAAATGTCGATATGAATTAGACAATTTATGCTCTACGTGTTGCCACTTTAGGGAATTTTCGTCTATGTTGTTTGCCTATTATGAATGGCTCACAAAAACTCAAAGTAATTCCATCAAAAGGAAGTATCTCATAAATCATTTTCTAAATTTTTTGTAGTCTATATTTATTTATTTGTCCTAGTTTTACATGCCATAAATCTGCACTATTAAGGGGTCCCATTGTAGCTAGATTAACTTGCTAAATTGTATTTTCTTTAATAGTCTCTCCTACTTTATATAAATCAAATTTCATATTACATATAGCTATGGTTTGACCCTTAGTATTTTTGGAGGTACACTACCCCTTTTTTATGACAATTTCACAACCAACCGAGTCAAGTTGCTTTGCGAAAAATAAGTTTTTCTTAAAATCCGAGACATGCAACACATTTGGAATGTCCTTTATTTGACCATTTTTTAATTTAATAAAAACGTCACCTTGACCAAATATTTGATGTCTAATGTTATTGCCTAAATACATTACTTGATTATTGGACGATTTCTCATATGTCTTCAACAGCCCTATGTCATGGGACATATGAGAGGTTGCCTCTCTATCCACATACCAAATATGATCATTGCCTTTTTCTAGAGATAAAGCAATCACATACAATTTTTCATTGTGTGTGACTATATTATTTGATTGTTGTTTGCTAGCTTCCAATTCTGAAGCAATTCTTTTACGACAATCCTTAATTAAGTGACCAATTTTCTTACAAATAAAAAAAAGTTTTAGTTGTTTTAATCATATTCCTTCTATCAAAGAATGTATGTGGTTTTTTTTGCCTTTCCTTGGAAAAGAATTTTTCATTGAAATTTTATTATTCGTGAATTTTACATGTGTAGGCCTTTTTCCTACATACAATGCACTCAAACTATCTTATGCACTTCCCATGTTTTTCATAAGTGTTTTTTCTTACAATAGATTACTATTTAATGATTGCGAGGTTAAATTGTCCTATCGCCAAAATGGATTTATGTAAACTCTATAGCTTGTAGGCATACTTCTCATAAGAGAGAGTATTGCCTCATCATCATTTATAAAAGTTCCTACAACAATGAGTTGTTGTAAAAGAGACTATAATTTGTGAATATGCTTAGTCACATTTTCTCCTTTTTTCATTTTTATTGTTTGTAACTTGTCTTTTAAAAACACTTTTGTTACTACATCTTTTGATTCAAATATTTGTATTAATTCTAGCCACACTTCATTTGATGTTAATTTTGATTCCACATGTGAATTAACATTATTATCTAAACAATTATTTATGATTATAAATGCAAGATTATTGCGTTCAACCCAATTGCTAATGCTTCCATGTTCCTTCGACAATTTGCTAAACTTTCTCTTGTTTAAACACTAGAGTAATTCAGTGTTTCCACACATGGTAATATTGTCCATCAAATTCAGTAACATGACTCGCATCCATTTTAGTAATATGACTCACATCAATTTTAGTTTTGTGAAGCATCTTCCAATTTGATTGAAATTCAACTTACTTTGTCTAAAAATTGAAGTGACTTACTTGGGATTTAAGTCATTGTTGATTTGCAACTTGATTCAGCCATGGTGAAGTTTACATCCTCTAATGCAAGAAAACAATGTCATCAATGTGTAAATTTATCAAAATGAATTTGGAATTGCAAGACATATTGTTGTAATCAAAATTTACATTCCCCATTTCAGGTTGTATACCATTAATTTGCCTCAATTGTACATTAACCTTTTTACTCATTAATTTTTCATTGACGTTAATGAAGAGGCACATTTTGTTTGATTCATTGACTCTCACTCCCTTATTATTGATCAACTTTTGACCTTCACCAACCTTTCTCTGATACCATGCTAGATTTACTCATGCCTAAAGACAATGAATAGAAAGAGGAAGGTTAATATTGAATAAAACAAGGTCTAGTCTAAGAAGTGCGAAAAACCTTCTTATAGTGCTCTTCATAGAAATCCAAAGAGAATGGATATCAAAAGGTTTTGTTTCTATACACTAAAGCACTACATATTGTATTCATGCGAATCCACATACAATATTATTACACAAAATCTCAAGGTAGAAGTGACAACTAACCATGACACCCTATTGAAATAGTGCAATGCAGCAAGCTCAAGGAAATGCCAACTTGGTTCATGTCCCCTTGAGAACTCCGAGGAAAGCATGCAAAACTTGAGAAAAAAACCCCAAGTATGAAGAACTGGACAAATCCCAGTATCAAGTTATGGATGCAACAAGAAAAGACATCCCTAGATATCAAACCTTGCATCTTGCTGATAATGTACAAAACCATTTCCAACTGGTTCATCAGCATTCTTTAATGAACTGCAATCCCATACTCTAACCATCAACCAATGTTGTTGAGCTACATCTATCATATAGTGCACAATAGGAGGTATCATTTTGACTCAGTTTGTCATGTTTCAGACAAGAAAAGTACATCCATCAGTGCAAGTTAACACAAACTACAATTGAGGCCTAGGAACATCACCTGAGGAAGAATTTCCTTGGCCAATTTGTTGTACCATGTTGTTGTGGTGTCCAGATTGCATGAGCAGGACTTCCCTTTGTCGCAACATGTTTTTCTCCTTCCAAAAAAACTCTTCCTTCTTGCAAAATTGTGTCTTTTCTGCCTCGGGCATCTTCTTTACATCTTCTTGCAACCGCATCCCCAGCTCTTTCAACATCCCTTCCACTTTGCATATCTCATCTTGCACTTTTGCAATGTTCGTCATTTTTGCGCATGCATAGGTATGACAATAAGAGATCAAAATTGACAAAAAATCGCATATTGCTAACAAAATAGAAAACACAGCAACATCGCCACAACACTCGTAGACAGAACGACAACATACATTTTGTCTTCGCTTACAACCAAACTGATGATGGTAGAGAGATACATTCGCTCACCTTGTGGAATTCCAAGAACGGTGTAGCAGCTTTTCCTGCTCAAATTCTTGGTGCTAGAACAAAGCACACCAGGTCTAACACAGAAGAAAGAAATGTCATGCTTGTTCTGCCAAACTCCCACCGAGATCTTTTTGGAAAAAGAGCAATCCGATGATACTTGCGAACCAAACACAACAAGGGACAATCTGACAATCTTAAAGGTGGGTTTGTCAGTGTCTGGGCGGGCAAAAATTCTGGCTCCAGAGGAGAGGCGATTCTACAACTAAACCCCACTTCACAAACTCTTGGCCTTTTCAACTAAAAGGGCAGTTTTGAAATTCAACTACAGTACATCTTGAAGCATTTGCCTTCAAGAAGGAAAAATAAATCTGAACGTTGCTCTAGCAAATGTATATAGATGATCAAGTCCCAAATCATCTAAGACAAGTTTGGTATGCTTAACCAAACTTTGCTCTTGCAAATACATGCAAATGATCAAATCCCAAATCATCCAAGATGAGTTTGATACCCTTAATCAAACTTTGCTCTAGCAAATACATGCAGATGATCAAGTCCCAGATCAAGTCCCAAATCATCCAAGATAAGTTTGATACTCTTTGATGCCTTTGCTCTAGCAAAATGTATACAAATGATCAAGTCCCAAATCATCTGTGTGCATGAGTTTGACATGCTTACTGGATAAGGACAATGACATGGAAAAACAAGCCCCTGACGTCCATATTTTGAGGAACTTTGCACATGATGATGTTGGTGGAAGGCAGGCATATATAGGTTAAAAGCAAGTAGATAGACTTGTCTTCCAAATTGTACAAATACATCAACATAAATGCATCGTGTCATCAAGAGAGTTACTTTGCAACATACATGTCTCACACTAGCAACAAAAAAAAACTGGTAATATTTCCATACGATCAACAAGTAGTGTAGTCCAAATTTCCCCTAAATGCTAACACAATCGATAAATGTAAATCATTGTCTTTTCAACTCTGTTTCAATCACATCTTTTATTATACATGGAAGAAATTGGAACACAAGTAAAATCCTAACTAACCCTAAACCATTGTTACAACCAGCAATTACGCCAACAAAAAATTAGCACAGTTTTGGATCCTTCCTCTGGTGCTTAATTAGGGAGCTTAGTTAAGGTGTTTAATTAAGGTGCCTCAGGAACCTGGGTCACATCTATCTCTAATTACAAAAAATCATAACAGAAAAAATTGCAGCATAAGGAAGGATGGCAAATTTTATGTATACACACAGGTACCAAAGAATCAAACATGATTTGTACATGAAAGGAGGATATCCACACCACCCACAATGACAAAATACAGCGTCTAAGATTGTCAGCTCTTTGATATATTCCATTCACAATAAATCCCGCAAGCTAGAGACTCCAATTCAAACACTTGAAACACTCTGGAGGATTTGGAAACCTGACACCAACCATAAACAAAGTATTGAAAGAAAGTCTCAACAAACATGCGTTTCAAAAAACAAGAAAATAAGACAGAATAGTACACCTGCTCTAATAGCTATCTTACCAGGTTTGCTTATATAATTTTTCTTAATGGCTCAGGTCACTCTTCTCTTCAATGGTTTATGCCACCAGGTGGGCCAAGGGCAATTCAATAACAGGTTTAGATTGCTCGCTTGACTTGGCCTCAGGCAACTCAATAATGGGTTTAGATTGCTTGCTCAACTTGGCCCAAGGAATGCGAGGGCAGGGTGCCTGGCACACCCCAATCTTGCAACATACTGCTTTTGAGTCTAACATTTCATCCAGGTTTTCCAGGACAAATGGACCATATTGTTCCACAATTCCCTTGCACTGCATGCCACCCAAAAAAACCCAGAATCCACAATCAATCATCATGGTAGCATCAAAATCCTTCATCTATATTACATTTCCTAGTACCAGAAACAATCACAGGCCTATCACAAAGGAAAAGGATTGTGATAAAAAGTTCCAGTCATGTCTAGAATGAAAAACCCAAGCTTCAAAACCACCTGTACATCAACCATTCTAAGTGAAATTGACATATGTAATAAGGCAACCATTGAGAGTTTTTGGCAGGGACGGTCAGAATTCACAAATCCTTTCCTAGCCACCCTACGACGTCTTGTTTTGGGTTAGCTCCAGGGGTTTTGTAATTATGGAAGTACCCAAGAACAGCAGAACCACTTGGATGAACCAACTCCTTAAACAAAACTCTCATGGCACTAAATTGAGATCCTTTTGAGTCACATATCAACTTTGAGATGCTTTTAGTGATGAGTTGCAAGCAACATTTCTTGAGAGCTTTTGACAACACTGAAACTGAACATCTGCTGATGAAGTGTGTTGATAATTCTACCAAAACTTGAGAACTCATATGTTGAGGGCAAGAGAGTGGAAAGTGCTGAACTAACCTCTTCAACATGGTTAGTGACTCTGTTGCACCCTTTAAGGAGCACATCAAGCACCCTTGCCTGCAAAACAATTGACACAGAAATTTCAGGGATGTGATTTACAATACACAACAAGCAACTGTTTTTCATAGGCGTGAAAAGGATGCACAGTAATCGATTACCAGATGAAAGCCACAAGCAATGAATCTATTAGTCTAAAAGGGGGTTTACAGATTTGTCAAGAACACAAACCTGTAGTTTGGGATCCTGAAGTTTGAGCTTGACTTCTAGGACAACAAACTGGCAGGTTGCGCAGTCGTTACGTTTCCATGACAACTGTGGCAGTTTGCAGAGTTTGGTCAGCTCACAAAACTCCTGGGGTGTGAGGTTGTCCAGCTCTTGGATCATCTGTGGGGTATAAAGGTCCACAAGGAGATCGCACTGCATCCAATCCCCAAAACTCAGTCACTGAGAGTTCATGTGCATGATCTGCTTCAAATCATCATAAATTCCCTATCCTAAATCTCATAAAATGGGAACTAGAAAGGATAAAACTCTCATGCGAATTGAGAAATCCAGAGAAGTAACACACCTGCTTGCTGAGATCTTGAAGGTGAGAGCATGCAAGATGAAGAGCAATGATAATCTCCTCACGTGTTTTATTCTTCTCCAAGAAGGTCAGTGCATCTTGTGTGAAATGTTGGCATACTTTACAAGCTCTTTTATTGGCCAGAGCAGCTTCCACAGCAGTGGCAGTGCAAAGGCCTGATTGAAAGCAAAGATTGTCGGATTCCAATTCTGTCTCTAGCTCCAAGAATATTTCAGGCACATAGGCCTCAATAAATTTCTCACACTGCAATGACACAAGAGACCAAAAGACAAAAAAACTGCTGAGGATCCAAGTCTTCATGCAAAGGCACTAACAAGAACACATAACACAACTAAGTCCAGATCCTTTCTCCCTTTCAAAGGCATGGGCTGGGTGGTGAAACCTAGTTGGCACTTACTTTGGTCTTCAGGCCTGGTTGAAGGATGCTACAGAAATGCTCCTCAATAACCCTGATTGTCTCCTTTACTGTGTCAGGGTTGCCCAGTAACAACTCTGCCTTCTGTGAGATGCGCAGGCATGTGTCACATACATAGTTCTTCACATGACGTTCGGTTGCAAAACCGAATCCATTGCCCTTGGATCTCCTCAAGCTAGATACTATGCCTTGAAAAAAACAAACCCAAAACAAAATGAAACTAAAAGTCAGTGATCATCCTCCCCAAGCTTCCAAAATCAACGTATACTCCAACTCTCAAACCCTGGCTCAACCCCTCTTCCATCCACAAAGCTATCAAAGTTCGCCAAAGCAAAACGCGCGCGCGCGCGCCCACACACACACACAACCAAAACAAAACTTGACTAGAAACAAAAAGAAAACAACAAGCGACACAACACAAAAGCATACTCAAATATTTCCCCTTGCCATCAACAATCCATCACCAAAACCATCACCTTAAAAAAAACCCAAAAATCACTCACCAAAACCCATCACAAAAAAAAAACCCACAAATCCCTCACCAAAACCCATCACAGAAAACAAACCCACAAATCCTTCACCAAAACCCATCACCCCCAAAAGAACCACCCCCCTATAAATCCTTCGCCTAAACCCATCACAAAAAACAAACCCACAAGAAAAACCTAAACAATAGATCCCCGTAAAACCCTCCCCGAAAACCCAACAGAACACTGAGAAGATCAAACCCACAAAAATAAAAATGAAAATGAAATGAAAACAAAAGTGAGGAGAGAAAAACAGACGAAGGAGAAGAAGAGCAGGTTTTCCATACCGGCTGGTTTCACCTCGAAGCCTTGAACCGAAACAAACAAGAGCAACAGAAAGGAGAGAAACAGCAGCAAGCCCATAGGCCTCCACACCCGCTGCTGTTGCTGCTCATTCCTCAAACCCATGTTTGCAAATCTCTCGTGAAAGAGAGAAAAAACCAAAAAAAGATCCAGAAATTGCTGAAACTCTCGAACACCCAAAACTCCTCCTCGGTGTATATATATGAATGAATTTATATTTCTCACAAAAGAGACATGTTATCGACTACGACTGCAAAACGTCTCTGGAAGAAGAATGGTGACGATGATGAAGATGATGAAGATGGTAATGCTGATAGCACGCAACCACAAACGCCGAGTGCGGTGCACAGTCTTTCCTTTTTTCTCCGCAACAGCAAAACCATCCAGAGATTCTGCATCTATTATTAAACTAGTGCCCACTTTTGAGGGTTTGATTCTGAGAGAGAAAGAGCCAAAATTCTCTGAGAGAGAGAGAGAGAGAGAGAGAGAGTGCCAATTTTTGCATCCTAAAAAATGGGAATGGAACTGCAGTTATGAAGGAACAAAATGGATGATGCAAATGATGATGGAAATTCTTCCTCTTCCAAAATCCATGTTTTGTTTTTGGATTCGTAAAAGATAGTATTGCAGCAGATGATGATGATGATGATGATGACAATCTCTGCTTCTTCAAGGCTCATGAAGGCCATGTGCAGAAAAAGTACCCCAATCTTTGCTTCCTAAAAAAGTGGGGATGGAACTGCAGTTATGAATGAGCAAAATGGATAATGCAAATGATGATGGGAAATTGATGATGGAAATTCTTCCTCTTCCAAAACCCATGTTTTGTTTTTGGATTTGTAAAAGATAGTAGCAACAGATGATGATGATGGTGATGATGATGGCAAT
>Ga0209611_10003085_pt1 | contig 29169 bp, 28 predicted proteins | sample S1TSphgellanicum_3_FD_187693 | JGI IMG/M metagenome (GOLD analysis project Ga0209611, IMG submission 187693) | Host-associated microbial communities from peat moss isolated from Minnesota, USA - S1T2_Fc - Sphagnum magellanicum MG (SPAdes) (version 2) | ecosystem: Host-associated > Plants > Peat...
CATGTCTAAGGGTCTCTTTTTCACTAGGCTGCTGTCGACACAGTGACACACTGATGTAGGCCTAGTGTGTATCATCCCCATTGTGTGAATTAGTACTAATGGGTGCTTGCTCTGTCGGTATATTTATTTGTATCTGTAGGGATGAAGGCATAACCGTGGTGAGATTTGAGATGGTACCATGTGGAGTGAATCTGCCACACACACATCCGCGAGCAACTGAACTGCTCTCGCTCATCAGCGGCGGTCCACTCCAAGTGGGCTTCATCGACACATCAGGTGAATAATATTGCGGTTGTTAAACTTTTGATAAGCTCTCACAACAATTAACACAATGTCCAATTGTGCATGTCCTACAAGAGAATGTGGTTTTTTTCGCACAAATTAAGGCCAGGGCTCATGGCACATGTGTGTGAGATGAACTTTCTAGTTTCATCTATTATTGTAAGGTACAATATGTGATGTTTATTGCACGGCATATAAATTACATTAGCAGCGACCTTTTGTGTGAGAAAAACCATCGATGTAATATCCATGTAGAGCTTCACCCAGGAGAGCTTACATTCTGAAACCTACTTGCAATCACTTGGTTGCAGGAAATCCGCATCTTGACATAATCCGCCCAGGAGATTCCACATTATTTCCAAGAGGGTTACTTCATTTTGAAATCAATTTGGGCAGGGAAAATGCCACATACATCTCAGCTCTCAACAGCCAGAACCCTGGAACATTGGTACGTAATTTACCCAGCCCTGCACAGTCATGACCACCTTGTGTACTGCAAGTTATGGGTCGAGATCTGGCGACCAGATTAGAAAGAAATTCTTACATTACATGGGCGGATGATACCTATTCAAGTTCAATCCCACAAATTGTGTAAAAGAATCTAAATCGCTAGAAATTTGCAGGCAACAATTCCACTCCGGAATGCCATTGATCAGATGCATTCAATGTCTTCAATCTGATCAATAACTTGTGTGGATGTGATGTACAGAATGCTGCAGCTTCCTTATTCAGAGTTCCCAATCTCCCCCTTGCAACAGCCCTCAACACTGAATTTTCAGTACTCAAAAAGATTGCGGAATCCATTTCCCCTGATTTGCTTACCTTGCAAAAGAGCAGCAAAGCCCACTGTGTTCCTGGAAAATTCATTTAAAAAATTGATGTGAATTTGGCTTGCTGCACACCCAAGCACTCAAGGTGCATCCATGATGCACAACATCTCCATTGCCGATTGCAATTGAGTCCAGTGCAAACTTGCAGAGATCTAGCATGCCCTGGCATGCATGGAAGGAAAAAAATTCATCCATGTTGCATGATATTATGCACCTCAGTTTGATTAATTCAATCAATAAATGAAGCAAACACGATCCCCCGAGACATGATTTTTTGTAGTCACAACTGTTTACAGCGCCATATATCATAGAGCTTTTGAATTCTTATAGATTCATGTGTGCCTTTAAAAATTTCCAATGATGATAATAATCAAAATTAGTTTATGTGAACCAGGTATATTGTCTATTAGTGGTGGTAGTCTCCACAAGAATAATGGACATCTGGGCTCATTCACAATCAGGGTTCACAAAAGGAAAGTCTATCCAAAAACATATTCCAAAAGACTTTTTTAAATATTCATAATATTTAGCATATCACAATTATGGTGTATTGTTTTGTTCCTACTAATAAAGCATTCAAATATTAACCAAAGATTCCTTTTGAGTCCTTAAAGTTGTTTAGAGTCCTTGTTTTAACTTCCTGTTTTTCCTTAAAGGACTCAAAAGGAATATATTAGTTTCTCCAAAAGCCCTCAATTTTTTTCACAATAAATACATGCTTAGATCTATGGTTATACATGTTCATTAAGTGGATCAGACGAAACAAAAAAAATTTAGATCTATGGTTATACATGTTCATTAAGTGGATCAGACGAAACAAAAAAAATTTAGATCTACGGTTATACATGTTCATTAAGTGGACCAGAGGAAACAAAAAAAATTGATAGGACTTCAAAGGGGAAAATAAAAGTCCTTTTGAGGGCTGCAAGGAAAAGGAGCCCTATTTTGGACATTTTTCACAATCCTTTATGTTCATTAGGTGTAGAATTGGCAACCCCATGTGTTGGTGACATGTGCAAAAATTTATGATGAAAAACATGAATGAATGTGTTCATTCAACCCCTCCTCAAGGGTTTTAACTTTTCAAAATAACGTTCTTGATATAAAATGAAAAGTCCATGAAAAAGTCATCCAAATTGCCCCTTGCAAGTTTCCTGCCTATTTTCGCCAATCATGATTCTTTTTCTCCTTAATCTAAACTATTGGTTGGTGATGAAATATGCATCATTTGTAGATACAATCTTAGTTGTTCCGGTTTCTTCCTAGATGGCATCCTAGTTGTTCAATTTTGATGATTGTAATTCATCGATATGATTTTTTTCAAATTACATCCTAGTTGTCCAATGGTGATGAAATGTTAGCCGTTGGTTTCAATCTCGTACTCTTGGCCGTTGGATTATTTTGTCTCTCTCATTCACTTGTGTTTTCGTGTTTGCTTGCTTCAAAGCTTGGCAATGGCAATTCTTTGTAGATAGCTCATCCGTTTCTAGTTGGGTTCTAGTGAAATTATGATGTTTCAAGGTTTGTGAAGATGCAGGATCTTGTCAATGTTGCAAACTTATAAAAATTTCATGTTTAGGACCTTTGACTACGGCATTCCATTTGCATGGCTCCAGGTTTGCTATTAGGGTTTTGTGGAGTCTTGGTTGATTGTGTTTGCCAATGTTATGCAGGTATTAAGTAAATTTCAAACATGTGTTATCACAAATGTTGTAGAAGTTTTTCAAGTTTAGTTTTTTATGGGCTCCCTTATGGCTACGGGGCTAAAGTATCGATGGATCCTAAATTTTGTCAATTGTTAACCCAAATTTTTGTTTTATGTATATAATAAGCAGTTGTTACCAACCAGTATTCGAGTAGGCATTATCATTTTGAAAACATGTTAAGTTTTTATTAAGCAATAAGTATCGGTCTATTAAGTTTTGAACCAATAACAAGTTTGTTAAGTAACCAATTGCTAAGTTGATTGGTAACAGGTTTGTTAACATAACCAATTGTTAAAAGAATAGGTTTAAGATCAACATGCACGACCAATAGCTGTTGTAGTTTAATTTTGAAATTAGTTACAGTTGTATCAGTTAGTGACTATTTAAATCAAAACAACATTATGTTATGATATAAATAGGAGGAGTATGACTTCAAAATTGTTTATAAGCTTGATAGATCCCATTTAATGGTAGATGCACTATGCTGACAAGAGGGAGGTGCTTCAAGCCCATGTCGCTCAAGTTTATAATCTCTGTAAAATGAACTTGAATAATTGAGGGCCCAATTCACTAATCTAAAAGGCAAGTCTTCCCAACCAGTTAATCATGCCCAACCTGTACAGGGTTCAGGATCATGGGAAGGACCTTTTAAGTCATTCTATGACCTCTCACACGATGCCATGGTTGGGGAGTATGTTCTTTCGAATGCACACAATTCTAGTCTCACATCAGAATTTGCCACGTTTTTTTTGCCCTTCCTACTTTGCGGCATAAGAGGCTAATGTGGCACCCAAAGTTTCTACCACTAGGAAAGTAATTCAGACTAATGGACTCACATCTGGTTCAAGTCCTATTACCAAGGCTAGAGTAACTCAAGCAATCATGCCACAATCTTTTCGTCTTTTCAACACGAAAGAACGCACCTTATTGGCGAAGGGGGAGGAAACTACTACACCACAAGCTACTAAGGCATCAAATTCTCGTGTCCCAGGAATACATATACATTAGGAAAACACACAATTTTCCACTGATCAACTTCAAATGCGTGGAATGGCACAAAAGCTTATGAGTATACCGTTGTTTTGTTTTCAAGATTTTAAACTAAGCATCAAAACATAATTGAAGTATTAAAGGATACCTTGAACACTGTGAGGCGACTTTCCCATCCCTTTACTTCCGATTCTACAAGGTGACTATACTTGAAAACACAAATGCTACCAGTGTAGAAAAAATGCAAGTGTATTTCTAGATGTTAAACTGCAATTATAATTAAAACTAAGTAACTTGCCTCCTATGCATCATTTATGATTAGAATTGATAAATGTATTTTCCAAGCTCAAACATTCCACCTCCTAGAACTTTAGGTCAAATTGTCATTCATTTAAACCAACGTTTAAAGACTTGACACCATGTTCAACTTAGTTGCAGACCACTAATCACTTGAAATATTATTTCTAGCACATAAATTATTCAAATTCGGCTTGCCTTAGTTCATTAAAAAGCTAACTACAAGGCACACCTTGCTACCAAATCTTAAGCTCTACAGCTAAACCAACAAGAAAGTCTACAATGAAACCCGAGAGGGTTTTATAAAGGTGGTAAATTCAATTCGGTTGTAGACCACCAGTCACTTGAAATATTGTTTCTAACACATGGGTTATTCAAATCCAGCTTACCTTAGCTCACTAGGAAGTTAACTATAAGGCGCATCTTGTTACCAAATCTTAAGCTTTGCAACTAAGCCAGCAAGAAATTATGTTATGAAACTCGAGAGGGTTTTATGAAGGTGGTAACTGCAGACCACCAATCACTTGAAATATTGTTTCTAACACATGGGTTATTCAAATCCGGCTTACCTTAACTCACTAGGAAGTTAACTACAAGGCGCATCATCTTACCAAATCTTAAGATCTGCAATTAAACCAATAATAAGTTACGCTACCAAACCTAAGAGGGTTTGTGAGATTTCTCTAAAGTTCCAACCTCCCAACACTATCACTACTCACTTCCATTCCTTCAAAACTATTACAAGATTTTCATTTTACTCTCCTTCCTTTTCCCATTTACCAAGATTAATCATTTTTTTCCTGCTCAAGAAGCTTGTGGGAACAAGTATTCAAGATTGAATTGAAAATTATGTCTGGGGAAAGAGAAAGCCCCCAATGATCTGAGTTCGCTTTTTAAAGAGAAGGAAAAGGGAGGTGAAGGTAGATGCAAAGCTTGGTGGCCAATGGAATGTTCCAAGCTTGGTGGCTAATGGAAGGTGAAGGAAAAACACATTTTCACCTCTTCCCACTTTCCCCCCAACAAACTTTACTTAAACCTTCAATTTTTTCTTTTGACCATAAAGTTTTATTTTACCATGGTTCTAGGCCGTTACTCAAGCCTTTCCTTTCATTTCTTCGATCTATAAATTACAACTGCACATCTCAATGTAACAAGTCCTTCACACCTTCATTGTCGATTTGATTTTGATTGAAGATTTGCCTTCTTTTTCCTCTCCTTGAAATTATGGCATCGCGCATGGTCGCATTTAACGGGCCCCAAGCCGCACAAGCGAATGAAAAACCACCTCTGGAATCATTTCTAAATCTGACCCTAACACAACATATTCATGATGAAGAACCTGAACCTCAAGAAGTGCGCGCTTGTCTTGAAGTTGAACCCCCTTGAACCTAGTAGTATCATATTTTTCCGAACTCTCGCACCCTGGTGATCTTGTTGCAAGTCGACCCCGCTTCTGGTGATAAACCTAAAATCGTCTATGAAGGTTGTTACGAAATTGAAAATACTTCTATTTTCGCATGGTCTTTAGTTCTCGGCGTTAATTCTCGACGTTAAACACTATTGTTGGTTGTGCAATCCGATTTGCCGATTGCCTCCTAATAACAAGGCGAACTACTTAATTCACACCATTTGACGCATCCTAGATTTCCTATAGTTATGAACTATCACTATGGCATAGCCCAGGATTTAACATGTACTTACAACTCCTCGCTAAGCTTATCCTTATTCTAAATAAATGTTTCAGTCATTATGAAACTCCTATTATTGGCACACTATCACACTATCTATTTAATCGTTAAGTTATTTTGAATTAATCTTATGTTCATATAGCTTGAAGATTATTCTATCTCTATTGGACCTTTCATTAACACCTCTTTAATTGCTTCATGAATCTAAAACATCCTTGTTACTCACTAAATACTAAAATTAAGATCAATGTTGTGTTGAACACCGCGAATTTTGATGTCTACTTCTACCCCCAACCCTCTAGAGATTTTTCACCATTAATTACGCAACAAAGTTTCTAAAACTATGGTTACTAGCTTTTTGTTGAAGAAAAAAACTAACCCAAAACCTTTTTCACCAACAACGTATTTGAGAAAAGAAAATAACCCATTCACGCACTAAACACATTCATCATACCCTATGAAGTTGCTAAAAGCCTTTAATAACCTTACCACACTCAAATAACCCCGATGTAACTTTTAAAAATTGAAATTACTGCACATGGTTATGTGGGTATGGCTCACAAACACTACATCAGATCTTCTACCAATCCCTAATCCACATGCTATAGGGGTCCCATCCAACACCTTGGAGAAACATTTAATTGGTTCACCTATTGCAAATGGCATTCGCAATATGGTCACTAATTCTAGCATGGCTAAATTAGTGGGCTTTCTTACCTCTGATTCTACATTCACATATTAGAAGGGTGCTAAGAACACCTCACTTGTGGATTTGTTATTCATCAAAAGCATTATGGATAGCCATTCTCTCCGCAAAGTCTCTCACTCATTTTTTAAGGTGGTGCCTAATGAGAAAACTTCCATCCCCACTGGAGTTACCATTGTCGACAATACTAGGTCAACAATCCAAGTGGGAGGACATACACCCAAAGTGGTACTTTTTGATACAAGTGCCCAACCAATGATTCTTGGAGTTCAATTCACCAAAAAGATGGACATGCTTGACTCCAACTACGGAAATCTATGTGGCAAATTCACATCACTAGTGGGAACGTAAATGAGGTACTTGGGGAAAGCTCGGATTTGATTACACTTAATTTCAATGAAGGTAAAGATCAGGAGCCTTGCCTACAAGTTAAATGTTTAGTCACCAATACACCAATTACGATGTGCTCATTGGGTAAGAGGCCTTATTTCTACCAGGTTTCACAATTGATAATTAGTTCGAGCATGTGGACGACCGAGTGGATTGGGAAACTGATGGCCACCACCCGAGATACATACCTTTGATTTACATGGGAACCATAGTCCTATGGTTCACCATTGTATGTTCAAGGAAGCACACACTATTTCCTACATCCAACAAGCTAGCCACGAGTGGATAGAAAGAGATGTAGAGGAGACAGCTTACGCCCAAGCTATTGAAAGCTTGAGGGTGGTTCCTACTCACATTTAACATGGACCAAAGGTTTTACAAAGGTTCAAAATAGCCCACGAGCCCTTGGTCAAAACTTTGTTTAGTTTTGAGAACATGGAAAGCCATGGCGAATCGATTAAGCTAGTATTTCGTCAATTAATCACTTGGACACCGCCTAAGGAAGGGATTACATTACTAGAACTCTTTGGTGGTATTGGTGCAGGTTTCGAAGCCCTACTATAGTTAGGGATGGTGGTTTGGAAGTATTTCTAAGTAAATGCAACCACATGGCACCTCGACCAAGTACACTTGTTTATCTTCAACACTCTACACTTCACTCTTTGTGTTCGGGGAAAGAGGTACCATGTAATTTGACTCAAGTTATTTTTGAGACACTTAGAGATACATTTTCTTTTAGAGAAACAATTGTAACCTTCTACGAACCTATGCAGTTGGATAGTGGAGAACCCAATACACGAGGTTTTTCAAACACACTTTTTAACTCCATTTCATGTGTTTCTAACTACCCTTTTGTTGTGGGGAACTAGCTCACCAAGAAGGAGAGAAACCAGGTCACAAACTTGCTAATTAAGTATGAGAATGTGTTTGCATTCTCAATGAAAGACTTAAGTAGATGTAAGACCATGCAGTGTTCTATAGACTTTACAGATGAGACACCCATCTATCGAAAGAGGCATAGGTTGAGCAAGCATGAATTGGGACTAGTAGATGAAAGATGCAAAGAACTCCATGAAACCGATCTCATTTAACCATCAAATTGTGACTTCACAGCCGTTGTAATAATGATAGCAAAGAAGGATTCAACTCGATTATGGATTAACAAAAGGATGTGTGGGGATTATACACTACTACCAAAGTGGGGTGTAATTTACTAGTTTAAATCACTATGGGACCTTAAAAATGAAATAACTTCATTGCATTTTACTGATTTCACCTAGTGAAAATTATTTCACTATAATATCACTATGTAGACATCATGTTTTATTACATAATATAATAACTACCAATAGCCTATGATATTATAACATAGAATATCGAACAATAATTTATAATACAATAATCACCAATAGTTGTAATATAACATATAATAACCAATAATACCTTATAATACGATAACCTTTAATAACCATTAATAAAATAGCCATCAATAACCACCAATAAAATAACCACCAATGGTTTATAACGGAATAATCACTAATAGCCATTAATATAAGAGCCACCAATAGCCATTAATAAAATAACCATCAATAGCCATTAATAAAATAACCACCAATAGCCATTAATAGAATAGGCATCAATCGTCATTAATAAAATAACCATCAATAGCCATTAATAGAATAACCACCAATAGTCATTAATAGAATAGCCACCAATAGTCATTAATAGAATAACCACCAATAGCCATTAATATAATAAGCACCAATAGCCATTAATAAAATAGCCACTAATAATCATTAATATATTTATCACAAATGACCATTAATATAATAACCTCCAATAACCATGAATAGCCATTAATAGAATAGGCACTAATAGCCATTAATAGAATAGGCACTAATAGCCATTAATAGAATAGCCACTAGTAGTCATTAATAGAATAGCCACCAGTAGCCATTAGTAGAATAGCCACTAGTAACCATTAGTAGAATAATCACCAATAGCCATTAATATAATAGCCACCAATAGCCATTAATAGAATAACCACCAATAACTATTAATAGAATAACCACTAAAAACATTAATAGCCACAAATAGAATAGGTACCAATAGCCATTAATAACCACCAATAGCATTAATAAAAGAATAATCAATAGCCATATATTATAATAGCTTAGGATTGCCAAAAATAATTTAAGGTGAAATAATTTATAATGAACAAAAATAACTTAAGGTGACATGTAATGTGTCATTAAATAAATAATGATCATAACATTGATTCAAATTAAAGGTCATTAATAAAATGGGAAATACAATTCACAATAATTTATAAGATATGTCAAGTTAAAATAAATGTAGTATGATTGGCAACTTTAACTATAATCTACTTGTTATACGGTAAATATATACCCAAGAAATAGTGTTTGAAAAAAAAAAACAAAACAAAAGAAATTTGTGTGACAACTAAATGAAAAAAAAATGACGTCTTGTGAAATTAACTTTTAAAATTTTATAAGGGCATAAAATATGATATGCTAAATTTTTTGAAGGTTTAAAAAATTGCATCAAATCTTTTTATCATACTTTGCAAATCTATTGTGTTGTCCAAATAGTGAAAAGTAAATTGAAAATGATTTTTTAAATACAAATTTGTAAAATCATTCATATTTTGCATTTTGAAAGGGTTTGTGCCATGATTCAATGAGTGAACACATGAAATGCATTTTATTATCATATCAAAAGAAATATTTTGAACACAACATTTAATTATATTATTTTTAAATGGCTTTATAATATCAAAATCAAAAAAAAAAAGTTTTATAAAATGCATATCAAGGTGCATGATGACTCAAACATTAATAAGACATTTTTTGTATTGTTTGATTCAAAAAATGTGTAATACCAACACAAGAATAATAAAATTGCAATAAATATTTCAATTAATGAAAATAATAAAATGCAACAAGACTGACAATATATGTATTATTTTATATTTATTTTATACAATATGTGCATCTCAAAATTTATGGTATTTTTACAATGTTTAAAATGCAAAATATTCCAAATATATTTCTATTTATTTTGCAAAGATCTTTGAGTGATTTATTTTTGCATGTTTTCACTATGTAACAAATAATAATAGATTTTTGAAATTGTAAAACTTTTTGGATTTAACGTTCATTTAACCATTTTTTAAAATTTTAACAAATGAAAGAAAAACTTTTGAAAATTCTTAATTATTTTCACAAAAGCATTCAACTTCTTTCAATGAAAATCAAAATCAACATATGATCATTTCAGTGCTACCTTCCTTCACTAAAAACATTTAGGTATGTAAATGTTTTTACAAATCTAATCAAATAGACTTTATGAACACATGTTTGAAACCTTTGCACATTTTTTTCATTCGTTGTGGCATATTGACAAGTTTTGGTAATATGTTTTACCATAACAATTATGGCATTTAAATTGAAAGATTTATTTTTCACATATGTAATGATATTTTTCCTCAAGTTATATTGATAAAGCCTATTAAGAATTTTTTTTCATTGAATCATGTCCAATAGTTTCAAAAACTTTAAAAAATCCATTAGTAATACATATTTTTTATTTTTAATTAGCTCTTAAAAAATTATTAACAATTGCAAAAGCATTATGTATTCCTTTAGACATCCATAAATATAAAAAAAATTATAGAATCACATTGTTTACATAGGTAACAAATACTTCTCGTCGGTTTTCTTCACCAAATTAAACCCAACATTTTTTATGAAAATAAAATAAAATAAAAGGTCCCACTCAAAGATATACATGACACATTAATCAAATGTTTTGAGATGCATTTTTTACAAATTGTAACAACAAATAATTTTCATTATCAAAAAATTAAAGTTTTCCTTTAAAAAATTTAAACTAAAATTCCTTTTTTTTTTGGAAAGGATTTGTTACACCAAATAAAGTGAATATTGAGAAGCCAAACCTATTAATCATTTTTTTAACAAGATGTTTTTCCATATTTCCTCCCTCTTAAAAAAATTTATTCACTTCCTCAATTATTTTGGGCAAAATTAAAATTTTAGAAACTCACCTTTATATGTTTTGACAGCAAGCTACCTTGAACTCATGTCTAAACATCATGGCGACTTGAGAACTTTCTATCTCCAAATATGACAAATTTGGTAAAATTTTAAAACAAAATCCTGCAATGTTGGATATCAATTTCCTACCAAGTTACTTAAGTTATTTTTACCAAGTTATAATTATTTAAAATATTTGTATTATATGCACATACTTTTGATATTATGAAATATGTTAAGTAAGTTTACTTAAATATCTCTAGTTAAATTTAGTGTGAAATACTTCACTGTACGAAAAGATGACCAAGTGTACATGTCTGTGCATGCACTTCTAGGGCAAGTAGCATCTCCATGCAATGTTCATCTCCTATTTATATTAGGCCGAGGATCAATGTAGATAGCAGAATTTTAACAACATTTGTGTGATCCTAAGGTTGGGTTGAGAAAGCTCGTAATAAAATCAATGTTTTTATCATCTCTATTCTCTCAGCGATCTGTTGTCAATTTCCAACAAGCAAACTCCTTTTGTTTAGTAGTCAAGTGGCAAAATTTTGCAACCCATAAAATAATAAGGAGAAGAAACTAAAGGGGAAAAAAAAAACTGAATGAGATGACTCACCTGCAATAATAAAGCCATAAAAGAAAAGTAACCAGAAATAGCAGAGATCCTTAATTGTTGTTGTAGTGGTGGTGATGGTGGTGGTGGGTTTGTTGTTGTTGTTTTCTGTTTTTCCATCCCACCTCCTTGTCTTTATGTTCTCCAAATGGTGGCAACAACAACAACAACCCAACAAAGAAACAAGGGGTGTGTCACACTGTGGCCTCGCCATTTAAATTAAAAAGTATCTTCAGGCAAAAGAAGAAGAAGAATTATGGAAACTCAAATAAAATTTCACCATGCAAAAATATTATTAATCTTCAAAACAATCCTCTAAAAGAAACCAAAATCCTTCAAGATATTATTACAACTCTATAACTAATCTCCAGTTCCAACACAAGCCAAAATATCATGTTTCAAAAATCCTCATATAAAAATAGACCTATTATTACCAAGGGGGCCAAAATCCTTTAAGCTACTATACTCTATAATGAATCTAAACACAATATACTTGCCTTGGAAGGCAAGGCCAATAAATATCTGTGAAAGGATTTAAACATTGATGATTTGATATCAGTTTCTGAAGAACAAAATTCCCAAGAGCAATGCAATTCTGAAGCTGAGCAAAATTGTGTGAAGAAAGAATTGTGAAGAAGAGCAATCTGAATTCACAAGAGCAAAGTTCTCTGAGGAATGAATTGTGAAGAAGAGTACTCTGAATTCCCAAGAGCAAAATTGTCTGAAGAATGAATTGTGAAGAAGTGCAATCTAAATTCACAAGAGCAAAGTTCTCTGAATAATGAATTGTGAGGAAGAGTAATCTGAATTCCCAAGAGCAAAATTGTCTGAAGAATGAATTGTGAAGAACAGCAATCTGAATTCACAAGAGCAAAGTTCTCTGAAGAATGAATTGTGAAGAAGTGCAATCTGAATTCACAAGAGCAAAATTGTCTGAAGAATGAATTGTGAAGAAGTGCAATCTGAATTCACAAGAGCAAAATTGTCTGAAGAATGAATTGTGAAGAAGAGCAATCTGAACACAAGAGCTCATATCTGAAGAGCAACAAATTCTCTGAAGAGAAGCAGCAATCTGCAAACAGTTCTTCACATTCTCCCAGTTTTTGTGTTTCTCACAATGTTCATCTCAACAACAACACATGCAGAACACAGAATTTGTGTTTTCCAGTAGCAACAAAACAAGAGAGAGAGAGAGAGAGACACACACACACACACACACAAAAAGCAAAGAGAAGAAGAGAAAAGCAAATAAACAAAACCTCCACCCAACAACGACTCTTCTCCCTCCTCCTCATCCTTCTCTCTCCTCCCACCCCATCTCAAAATTCTTGCTGGATTCACACAATGTTCTTGCAGGATTCACGGATCTCTCCTCGGATCCCTCCTCTTGCTTGCTTGATTCATAGATCCTGCTGCTGGCTGGCTGGCTGGCTGTCACCCACGCACCCATCCACCCAATGAAAGAGAAAGAAAAAACCGAAGAGTAGAAACACTACACCCAACAAAGATTAAACCCAAGCTCCAAAGGCAAGAAGAAGAACAAGAAGAACAAGAAGAAAACAAAATGTGCCGTGAAACAAAAGAAACTCCGAATGACAGATGACAGAGCAAATCTTTTGTATATATATATATATATATAGAGAGAGAGAGAGAGAGAGAGAGAGATCTTCTGATGATGATGGTCTGTCGTTATACCAATTTCTGTTACCAGCGAGAGATCAAGGGGATCTTCTTGTCTGTACCCATTTGATCATCGCTACTGATGATAAGAGAGGAGCAGCAGGAGCAGGAGGAGTGCGATGCTGAAGATTATGTATACATATGCGCTTGTTCTTCGTTTCTGAAGAAGAAGAAGAAGAAGAAGATGCAATTGTCTTCTTCTTCTCTTGGTGGGTATCCGAGTATCCGAAGATATGTATGTAGTTTTTCTTTGTTGTTGTTGTTGTTGTGAAGAAGAAGACGAAGAACAAGAAGATGCCAATACAGAGAAGATATGGTGGTCGTTGGTTGTGGGCGGTGATGGGTGTGACAGGAAATCTTTTGCGAGTTCTTTGTGCTTGTGGCCTAATAGGAATGTGGAAGAAGGACGGCGTTGTTGATGTCCGTAAGAAATTGTTTTTGTGAACAAAACCATGCAAGATGATGATGATGATGAGGGATCTTGGAGCTTCAATACTGGTGGTGTTGTTGTTGCAGATAGGAAAAGGAGGAGGAGGAGGAAGAACAGAAGGAGGAGGAGAAGGAGGATAGTTACTAGTGCCAGAATAAGGGATGCAACAGAAAAGAGATAGGAGTTTGAGAGAAATGGAGACTGGCAGCGAGAGTTATGAGAGTGGAGGAGAAGAAGGGATGGAGATTCTTGAGGAGGAGGAGGAGGAGGAGGAGGACAAAGAACTGGATTTTCGCAAGCTTTGCCTGCAGGAAGGATGGATGGCTGATGATGGAGAAGAAGAAGAAGAAGAGCATGAGCTTCAAGGATCGCAACTGGCAGTAGCAAGAGCTTCTGTGGAAACAACAACAACAATTCCTGCTTGGGAAGAAGAAGATTTGGGTATGGGAGAATTGGAAAAAGCTTGTGTGACTTCTTCTTTTTCTTCTTCGATGCTACCGCCTCTGGAGAAAGGTGGCAGGGAGAAGAAGATCCTTGGCAAATCCTTGCAGAGGAAGAATGAGTGCATAGAAGAAAGCAGCTTGCAAATGCTTGATTCCATGAGCAAACCTCCTCCTCCTCCTCCTCCTCCTCCTCCTGCTGCTGCTGCTGCTGATGATGATGATGATGACAATGGTGGTGCAGAAACGATTGAGATTTCTCCAGAGAAGAGCACCCAATTGCAGGTGGATCACAAGGGATGCAGACATGACACCATGGAAACAGAGGTTCTAGATATGCTTACAGTAGATGCTGAGAAGGAAACAGCAGCAGCTGCAGTCATGGATGTTGTTGTCTCATTGCCAGCCCATGACATCAAAAAGCAATCAAATTTTTCAGCAGTTGGAAAGGAGGAGGAGGAGGAGGATCACTTCCAACAATTTGGCAATACCAACAGTTTGGCAGAAGAAGAAGCTCGAGAAGTCAGCTCGCAGCAAGATGTGCATGATCCAACAAGCGCAAATGAATATCCTGCAAACTGCAACGGGGTTGCTGTGACAGAGGTGAAGAAGGTACCCGAAGTGGTGGAATTGAGTACTAGCTGCTCACCATGCATACCCATTGTTGATGATGACTGTACTGCTGCTGCTAATGCTCTTGCAGGCAAGGATGAGTCACACAAGGAAGAGAATTTGCAACAGCAGAGGAGAAGGAAGAAGGATGGCGATGTTGAAGAGGAGAGAGTAGTAGAAGGTGCAGTAGTCATAGTGCACCATGTGCAGCAGTGTGACAACAATCAGCTGCTGAAGAATCATCATCGAGGAGGTGTCGTTGCTGAAGAAGACCCTTTTCTCATGGGTAACAGAATGGGTTGTTGTTGTTTAGATGCTGAGGCAGAGTCCAAACATAACAGGGCTGAAAATGAAGGTGGTGCAATCAGAGCAGCAGCATCGGTGGCGGATGATGGTGATGAGAAAGACTATGGTGGAGGAGGAGCATCATCATCATCATCATCCTTATTATATAATTCTGCATCTTTTGGCAACACTTGTTGTGATAATGGTGTTGTTGTTGCAGAGGAAGAGGACATCAAACAAGAGATGGAAGAAGAAGCTTGCAATGGTGAGGAGGATGGAGATAGAGGCATAGATGTCAAGAGTCAGAAAAGGAAGTATGTGGGTGAAGCAGAAGCCAAACAGAAACAACAGCAAGTTTGCAAGCTGCAAAATGAATTGCTGCAGGAGGGATTCATGCTTGCAGAGTGCCCACCACATACGCCCTTGCCTCCCTGTGGTGGTGGCGGTGGTGGTTGTGCGGGGGATGTACAGCAATCAGACCATTGTGCTTCTGTTGCCAAACAGAACCAATCTATGACCCATGCAACAAGCAGAGCAAGGTGTGTAGATGCCAAGCTACGACAACCCCCAGCTGTTGGCTTTACAGCACACCAACTTGGACAGCTCTACTCCTTGATGCATGAGCATGTGCAGTTACTCATACAGGTGTTTGCACTGTCCATCTTAGAGCCTGCACAGCAACAGACAGCTATTGAGACCCACCACATGCTGGTGGATTTGATGCAGAGTCGAGATTGGATGCTCATGTGGAAAAAAACAGCTTTTCCTGATTTCTGCTTTGGCCTGCCATTTATCCATCCTTCTGTTGTTGTAGACAACAGCAACAGCAACAGCAGCAGCAGCAGCAGCATGTGTGATCCATCTCCTGCAACAAAAAATCCTCATAGCCAGGTTGTAGCAGCAGTTGTAAAACTGTCTGAGCCAACAACCCCTGATTCTGTGCCTTCAGAAATCAGGAACACACATTTGCAAACTGATAATGTTCCAGACTTGGGGAGATCCAGCAATTCTCAGGAGAAGATGTTGCCACTTGAGGCAGCATCTCAAACAGAGCACAGAAGCAGCATCCCCTGTCCCTCTGTCTCAAATGTTGCATCTGTTTTTCCCTCTTCACCATCTGAATGGGTGCCCAAAACATGTGGCTCAGTCCGAACACTGCTGGATGTGGCTCCACTTCGTCTTGTAAATGAGTTCCTTACAGACATTGCACAAGGTATATATATATGTATGTAACACTCCTCCCCCTCCTGTTGCTTCCAGAAATGTGGAAGAAATTCAAGACACACATTACTGGAATGTCAAATGCACCCATCATTCAGTTTTTTTGTGGTGTTGCTTTTTCACAGTTGTACAGAACTACAGGCAGCAGCATGTGGAAAGTGGTGCATACCATGCAGAGTGTGAGCGAGACACCCTGTTCCCCACAGTAAAGCTGCAAGCAGATCATGACTTGGTTGCAGAGGGTGGTAGCAGCAGCAAGAAGAAGCAATCTGTAGCATTGGTTCCCAAAGGTATAAGCAAATCTGTGCGACGCTTTTTGCCACTGTTCAACAAGGGTCTATTCCCAAACAAAGCACCACCTGCAACTACGGCAAACCGTATGCTGTTTACAGATGCTGAGGATGAGTAAGGTTCCATTCTGGTTCCTCCCTTCTCTGAAGTTTCTAGAATGTTTGTGTATTGGGTTTACAAAGCTCTACAGTTCTGTTTTCTGGGTACGGATGATTGGTGGTAAAGAAACCTAGCATTATTCAAAGGCACAAGTTTTGGCACACATGCGGGGGCTGAAGAACTTTTGTTGGAATTGCAAAGGCTGCTGGCAATGGGCATGATCACTTACAACACTGATTGGTTAGCAATCCAACAGCGCTTTCTTCCATCCAAGTCTGTGCATCAGGTACCATCATTTAGCATCATTGCATCCTGAAACTGCATCCTCTGTGGTTGCTTTAGTAATTGTCTGGTGTGAGTGTTTTTAAGCCTTCAAACCTTTGCCAGTTCCATGTTCTTCTGACCAAGCTACTACTACTACTCTCTCTCTCTCTCTGTGTATCTGTGCAGATATTTGTCAGGCAAAAGAACCGCAGCTGTGCTAGATCTCCAGAAAACCCCATCAAGGTAGGGGGTTTAAACCCAAGCAATTTCTGGCACATTCTTGTTCTGGGTGCATCATCATCCTCTTCAGGCTTTTCTGGTTGTTGATGTGTTTAGGCTGAACTTTTCTGTCTTGTTATGGTTATTGAGATGTAAATTTCCCTTGGTTTATCCCGACATCTATGACCACCCTCTTCTCGATCAATGCTTTTTTCTTGCCCTTCATTCTTTCCATTATAAATCATGCAATCTCGTCATCATGGGTGTCTCCCTTCTCCTTTCCATTCTTCTGTGTTTCTGTTTTTCTGTCCTTTCTTCTGTCTACTTTTTACAAGGCCAGGTAATTCGGTTGACCACAGAGTGTCTTCTCATTGGTCTGATTATCTGTGAATCATCATGCTCTTGGTTGTATTGATAATGTTTTCAACTTCCGTGACCTGTTTCTTCTTAGGCTGTCCGGCGGATGAAATCAGCTCCATTTACAGCTGAAGAAAAGGAATGTATTGAAGAGGTGAGTTTTTTGTTTTATCTTCCTGCTACGCCATAACATTTCTGGAGCAGATGTGAAACAGAACAGAATGGAAGACACTGACCAATGTTTACAGAAGCCAAATGGATCAAAAGAGTACAGGAGTAGATATGGATGTAGTAAAGAGGCTCAAAACTAAAGTCTACCTGAACAAGGACAACTCTTAAACATATGTATCTGTAAAGGCGTAGGCAGGAAGGAACTCAAAATAGAATTTGGCACTGTGGGTGGCAATTATTCTGAGAAGATTGAGTCTTGGGTTACTTGGGATGTGGAACAGGCGCTCAAAGTTTACAAGTATGATTGGGCAAGAATTTGGCAGTTCTGTGTTCCACACCGGGACCCTGTAGCCCTTCCCCGTCAATGGCGCGTTGCACTTGGTACTCAGAAGTTGTATGAGTCACATGAGACGAATGAGGAAAAACGTCAGGCATATGAAACTGGGAGACATCTGAATACCTTGACTTCTTCTCTGAGGGTAAGAAGGCATTATAATGGAAGTTAAGACAACAAAAAGAATGATCATTGATCAATCCCGCTGATGCTGACCTGAATAAAAACTCTTTATTTTACTTCCTTGCTTCTTTGTCCAGTGGCTTTTGACAGTTTGTGTTTCTACAGATGGATGTTGTCAAATCAACAGTTGGGTGTTTATTTTTCCCTGAGAATTTTGTTGTGTTGTGAGCAGGATGAAACGCCCTCCTCCTCCATGTGGGTAAATGACTTGATCCAAGGACCAGTGAAGTGTAGTGGTGATGGAGATACAAATGACACTGAGGACAAGGAGGCTCACATACTGAATGCTTTCTTTGCTGAATGGAAACCCCGCTCACCTCTAGCCTGGTTGGCAGAGGGCAGACCTTGCATGCCAGAGCCCAGTGGAGCTTTGAGTAGTAGTAGTACCATTGTCTCTAAAACAGAAGATCATATGAAAGGAGGAGATGTCCCCACTCTGCCTGTTCTTCTTCCCTTGCCTATTCCTGCTGCCCCCATGCTGCCACCCATTTATCCATATAGTGCATATGCACCACCCATTCACACCTTTCCTTCTCGACAGCAAGCAAAGAAATGGTTGGTCAAATTGGCCCCTGGTTTGCCGTCACTCAAGCTGCCACCCACTGTTCAGGTTCTGTCTCAGTCCAAAGGTGGAGAACATCCAAAAACTGTCACTCATTTAGGTTGCAGTAGGGGTGGTGCTGGATCACAGGTCAACCTTCCTGGGCCTCAAGGGATTGAGCTCACAGGTTCAGATGCTATTCCACCTATTAAGCCGTCAACTGTGCTCCCACCTGCAAGTAGCAGCAGAAAGGCATCAGTTCAAGAAGAGGTGGTATTGGGCAAGCGCATCAAGTGTGACTGGCAGCTTCCAAACCCAGACCTGGCACCCAAAAGAAAATGTGTTGAGAATGATGCTGCAAGCATCAACAATCAGATAGCAATACAGTATAATCAGGCAGCAGCATCTGTGAGGCAACAACGACAACCACCACCACCAAGGTCACATCCTGTTGTTTCACAGCAACAAACTGCAGGCAGAAGAAGTTTGAAGACCTTGTTGATGAAACCAGCGTCATCCAGCTCTCCTGCCACTAGGGGAAGAAGAACAATGCCTTTCCCAATTGCCACCCCACCAAGTGATGACATAAAGGTGCTGGCAGGACAAGTCCCATTACACTACCAGTCCCCATACTTCCACCCCTTCTTTGGGGCACCACCTCCAACACCGATTGTTGTAAGCAAGTTCTTGCCTGCAAATCTGCCTCCTCCATGTACTAATTCTCCAACTCCATCTATGGTTTTACATCAAACTGGAACAAACAAAAGACCTGCAGCTCGTACAGCTTCCAAAAATGGCCAACAACATGCATCCATTTGATGACTGCCTTTGAGTCTAGAAATTGGAGCAGCCCACAAGGGAGAAGAAGCCATTCCTGACCAGGTGCTGTGGCATGAGGGTACTTGGTGGCTTCTTTTGTAAATCCCCCCTCCCCCAAAATAAAATTCTTCTTGTCATGAGTCTATACATTGATGGGGTTTTGTTTCATGCACTCCTGTGTGCAGTGGTTTTTTCATAGCTGGACAGACCAATTGCTTTGTTTTTGGTTAAGAAAATGTAATGGGGTTGATTGAATGACTGCAGAGCAAAACAGTTTGTGAACGTCCGAGCCTCATCTGAAAATGCAGAATAGTCAAAACAGTATCTCTGCCTCTGCAACTCATTGCAATGTGACTTTGGAGCAACAACTGGAACTCAAAAGTTTGAGCTCCAACAATGTGAAGTGTTTTGAATGAGCATGAGGACGATGTCTTTGACAGTATTGCCTGGTCTTCTTCACAGGTAAAGCAAATGACTAGGAAATAAATGATTTTTAGTTTTTGAAATTCACCAGAAGCTAGATGCAGACAACCTTACTTTTGATTGAAGAATATTTTTTGAAGAAAATTGTGGGCAAACTGAGTGAGTGAGCTTGTTCTCATATTTCTGATTTTGTTGCTCCCAGGCTGAAGAACAGCATTGCATTGTGATCAGGCAGAGTTGAGCTTACACAAAGTGATTGCTGTGGTGGTGGATGATGATGACAGACCACCACAGCCAAGTGCTGCTTCAGAAGCTAATGAGATGCATGAAGGCAAGAAGAGCTGGGCATCTTCAACAAGAGGGGCCTGCTGATGAGATGGCTATCAGCAGCAGCATCAGCAGCAGGCAGTCCCTGCACTCCTGAAACAGTGTACGTGAGAAGTATCTTGTCAGGTTTCATTAGATGATTCTTTTCATGTCAATGGATTTGGGAGTGGCCAGAAACACTGTAAAAAAACATGGGCTCAGGGGAGGAAGGAGCAGCAGCGAAGCTGCTCCTCCTCCTAAGCTCAGAAGCAGACCTGGCAGCATGCAGGAAATCATGGAAGCTACTATCATCCATGGTGCAATTGCTTCAATTGGGTTGGAGGTTTGCTTTGTGAGTGACATCATACGACGTAAGGGGACACAGGCTTGCAGATGCAACAGCAATGGAGGCTGCTGCTGAGGTTCTTGCAGTCTTTAGTCAGAAGACATTGAAGCAGAAGAAGAATAAGGATGCTCAAAAGGGTGAACTGTGACTGCCCAAATTGGGGGAGATTGATTCTGTTCTAAAAACTTCCTCTTTGTGGCACTAAGGTTCTTTCTTGATCACATTTTGTTGCCAATTTTTGTAGGTGTAGAGTTGATTTGAACAGTTTCTCACACAAAAAGGGAGTTGGATCCTTGAATCAAGAAGTTGCCATCCCTTAACAGAGGATATAGAAATTTGTACACCCATCTTTGAGTTTGACCCATGGGTCCAAGTATGAGGCGTCCCGATGATGAGCTCTAAGCTGATTGATTCTTTGCATAATTGTAGCCGCATCTGGTATCTCTGGTGTCTTGAATCTCTTCATGGAGACTGCACTTAAATGTTTTTTTAGGGGCGGGGGGGAGAGGGGCGGTGGGGGGGCGTGTTTAGGACAGATTATGCTTTCTTAGAGAAGGGTCATTTGGGTTTTGTTTTGAAGGAAAAACACAGGAGATTGAAGGTGTGTGAGAAGATTATTTGAGCAATATGGTGAACTATTATGGATGAGCTTGAAGAAACTGCACGCTGGATGGAGAGGCAACAAATTACTCAAATGGGTCCTAAGAAAAACTGAGGCTTCTCATTCCACAGCTCTTAGCCAACCAAGATGCATGGTATCCTTTTTATTGGATGTTAGGTTTATTGGGCATTTCTCATTGTGAGCGATAGTGCAACGGTGGATTCTTATATCCTATAGGATGGCTTGATGTGTTGAGAGGCTCAGTTATGCTAATACAGACTAAAACAATTGTAACAACAATTTAATATTCATGTTTCAAAATGATAGCTTAAGTTGGTGTTTGAAAATTTTGGATTTATTTATATACCGATATTGGTCATAACATATAATGGGAACATATGAATAAGTTTGGAATCAACCTAATGAATAAAAATATTCAAAAGCATTTTTGAAACAATGTAACCATGTTTTTGTTATTTATAAAGATTTTTTAAAACTTAGAAAAGGTTTGAAAGTGACATTTTTTTGAGAAATTTCTACTACCAACATTAACATAATATTGTAATGAAGCTTTGTTTTTTGGGTCTTGAGGATTTTTATTTTGATATATAAATTATGAAATCAAAAATATTTTCCTAAATAATTGATCTTATTATGTCCCATCAACAATGATTGATTTAACCCCATACTTCATTAGGACTCACCTAAGGGGGGCACCATTGGGTTCTTATAATGTAATTGCACCCTTTGTACCCTACTCCATTGGTCCAACATGGTGTCAAAATTTTGACCAAAAGGAAAAGTAAGGGGTCTTGTGGATCAAACAAAAATATGGTGCAAGTGCTTTGAGAAAAACACGATTCTCAAGAGCATTTAAAGCAATATAGGAAGTGGGGTTGTTTTTTCTATAGAGGGTTTCAAAAATTGGAGGTGATAAACAAGTGGTAAAGAAAAGCAAAATCACTTTGCTTTTATGAAAATAAGGGTGTTGGTTTCTTTGATAGGCAACACCATTACAACAAAGTAGACCGCACACAACACAATAGGCATTTTTGGAGGACTTAGTGTTATATATTGAAAAAGGCTACCAACCTTTGTTTTTTTTCTTTTTTTTGGGTTAAGAATCTATGGTTGAAGCAATTGGTTTTGTGACAATGTGGGTGTGTGTAATTCCCATTTCGATGTTGAATGGTTATTAAAGTGCCCCTCAAATATGGTGAACAAAACTAGGGAGAAACATATCATTCTTTCCCTTTCTTCTTTACTTGTATTTGGTCATTTGATCTTTTGATGTCTTGTGCTAGTTACAATACATTTGCCATGGTTGTCAATTGATGTTAACTTCATCAATAGTTCATGGGAGCCCACCCACATGATTATTAAAAATTTTGAGGTGCACAAATTGAGCGTAATCATGGCAAACTAAGTAAGAGTTTTGATGGATTCTTTTTGGTATGTTTGAAGGTAATTTACCTATGTCAAACATGAGGGGTTTAATTTAAGTACCTTGACTTTTTATTAACTTCCATGATTTTGTGTTATGCCCTTCAATTAACATGTTTATTTGTAGGTCATGTTTTGACCATAACATGCCAAGACTCAAAGGTAGCCCAATGATGCCAAAGTTTGTGTTGGGATTTTAAAGGTAAACTTTAAAATAGCTCAATCATCATTGCAAAAGATTAGCACTTGGACTAAGAAATATCGGAAGGGGATGGGTGAAAACGTATTAAAGTCCTCAAAATTGTTGCCACATAATACAATTTTTTTGTATTTTAAAAAATTGACAAGATGTGTTGACCAAACTTGATGACAATATTGTGAATTTTGGGTAGATTTTAGAAGTTTAGAACTTGACTTGACCTATTCTTCAAAGAAATTCCACAAAAAATGAAGATTTTTTATGTGATGAATATATTTGGACTAAAATAATATTCATCATAAAGTATGAAAAATGAAAGATATATTTCAAAAATGAGGCTATATGTAATATTTTTCTATGAAATTTTAGGTGAAAGATGAAAATGTTATAAGAAAAGATAATCCACCAAATTTTTTTGAGAGTTATTATTTTTGTTTAAACAATTCAATCCAAAAACATGAACTTTTAATGTTGGTAAACCACAAACACTTTATTATTGAATATTTTAATAAAAAAACATGCCAAATGAAAGGGGGGAAGATCTTTGAATTGGGCAAAAAAAATTTCCATTTTTCTCCCTTGGTAATGGAGCATGACACCTTATTGCCATTTAAAAACTACACGTATATTACATGTGTGCATCAAATGTAACCAATCCTTTTAATTTGGTTTGTTTCCCAAATTATTTTGATCCAAAAGAAACCATTGAATATCAAGATGTTAACTCAATTTGCTACAGATTACAACAAGCTTTACATCTATTTTCCAAAGTGCCATTGTTCCAAACTTGGGCTATTGTTCATGAAACTATTACAAAATGCTACTCCCTATTGTGAAACTTTGTGTTTTGAACCAAAGTAAAGGCCATTGGTTGTTGGTAAATGCATTTTTTCTACCTTCATTTTGTTACTTAGGTTTCAAGCTATAAACAATCACTAATTTGTGATAACTTGATTTATAATTATACAAGTTGAAATTGAGAATGATGAAACAAGTTGTCAACATTTTGATTTCATTCTTAACATTTTCTTCAGCTTATAATCAAGCCAGACCCAACAATATGTTAATTATCATGTTCAAGCCCCATTTCAAAAATATGAAAGTTACATGGGACTTTATGGGCAATGCACTTGCCATTTAGATTGTTAAAGAACATGATAGTAATATTTTGTGTCCCATTTTGTTAAATATAAGTGTTTTCATTTGAACCCTATCTTAGCAACAATAGAGCTAGCAACAATAGAGCTAGCAACAATTGAAAATGATGATTTGAATTTTGAGTAAATTGTATCAAATAGTGATGCAATCATGTCCACTTTAAACAATGAATTGCAATTATTTTGATGATTTTTTGTGTGACCTAAAAAGGACTAAAAACCCCTTGGTTTGGTGGGCAAATCATGTGGTGCAATTCCATGTATAGATTTTTCTTGGCTTGTCAAGTTTTTGGCATATTTATAAAATCATACATTAAGATGGAATGGATCTTCAATATTGTGGGTGTCATCACTCATTTGAGACAATCTAGGTTGAGGATTGAGAATTTGGGTCACCTCATTTTCATCATCAATAACTAGTTCAATGATGTCTATGTTGAGTGCGATGGACCCTTTAAGCCTAAAACCATGTCTAATTTGTAACATGTGTAGCAACTCTTTGTGACTAAAAAACACAAGAAATTGATTGAGGAATAAGATTTTTTTCAAGGAAGATTCAAGTTTTTATTTCAAGCAACCATGGTTGATAATTTAAGTTTTGGTATCTTTTTTCATCCAATAAGTTTTTTTGGGTTGGCATTTTTTTCCATGCACATATTTTCTTTCTTGGTGTGTGTACAATGTTGCCAAAAATGTGATGATGTTTTGGAGTTAAAGGTACATTTATAGATTAATGAGCCACGCACATTGAAAGTCCTAACATGGGTTCCTAAGTTTGTATTGATAGATTGATGTAGCATTTCAAGATTGGCCAAAGATTGTTTAAATAATGTTTAAAGAGTCCAAAAATTATTGTTAAAACAAAAAAAATGTTTTTGGATATTTTATACTTGTAATTAACTTACTTTCAAATTTATCCACACTTTACATTAATATATTAAAAACATTATGGTATAAATGTATTAAACATTAATGAGACTTTGGAATTAAACATGATTTTATTCGTGTAAACAAAACATTGGTTCACAAGGAGTTCCTAGAAGATTCCCTTTGTGACATGATGGAAAGATTTAATTATCCTTTTTAGAAATCCCTTTTCTAACCAAAGTCGCAGGGAAAATTGAACTTTGTTTTCCAACTAGGGGAAAATGACCAACTTCCTTTTCAACATTAGTACTAAGAGGAAATAATAATGTCAAATGTCAAAAGAAAAAATGGTCTTTCTTCAATAAGCGCTTGCCAACTAGGGAAAAATGATCAACCTCCCCTTTGACATTAATTTGAAAAAGGAATAACAATGGCACCAAACAAAAAAGGGAAAATTGGTCCTTCCCTCATTGATGTTTTCCAACATGGAAAAGTGACATTGGTTTGAAAAAGGCATTATAATATCCAAGGGAAAATACACAACAATTTTAGATGAAGAGTATGCTGGGAATGAAAGGGGATGCTCTTCACCTGAAACCTTTGCAAGATGGAGACAAAGTCCCTTATTGTTGTTTTCCTTTGTTTGTTGTTGAACTTGTGCTTACTGTAATAGTTTTTGTTTGTTTCTTGTTCTTGTTTCATGCTACAATTCTAGCTTTCCTTTCCTCCATTTCTCTTAATGTAAAATTAGTGATTCATGTTGAACCTAATTCTTTTGACATGCACAAAGTTCTATTGTGGAATCATGGCATTGTGATTATTTTGATTGATTTGAAATACTAGCTATGGAAATTGTGCATTGTTGAGCAAGGTGATGGAAAGCCACATCTAGCAACCCTCCTCAAGTATTGCAAATTATATTTCTTCTCCACTACCATACATATTGAATTTGGAAGTTTGTTTTATTCTCTTCTTCTATTAGAATTGAATTATGCTTATTATATTCTTTTCCACAATTATTGGAGTTGAATTATGTAATCTACAACTACACTTGAATTTTTTTTGGTATATGATTCCAACCTCTCGTGAAAAGCAATATGATACAAGAAAAGCTAATTATGAAAGTGAAAAAACAACCATGTAGAGGAAGTTCTTCCTTGTGATGTTGAAGATTCTCCTTAAAACTTTATGTTTTTCCATATCAATTTTGATTATTTTTTCTTATATTTAATGTAAAACAACATGTAAGAACTTTGTTTGTAATTTGTATGTCCATTGAGCCTTTTGACAACTTCCTAGAATTTTAATAAACTTATTACTAAAGTCACCAATAACACAATGTGACCTCATGTCTCAACTACATCTTGTTTTTTTGAATTTTGGATGATTTGTGTTGAAGAAATCATCTCTCATTAGTATTTCACAATTAAATGGTTTTTTACAATGTTGACGCACCCCCAACTCCTTGAAGGACTCAAATGTGAGTCCAAATGGGAAACAACGGAAGAGGGAGGAGCCGGGGCACACTCCCTAGCTCACAACACTTTGAGGGGTAGAGGGGCATGTTGGAGTTCTGGGATGAGATTAGGAAGAATTGACAAGCTTCATTCATTCAAACGGGCCTGCACACAACCCACACAAAGTGATTAGTGCATAGTTAGAGCACCTTTGGTGCTAAGACGGGCCACAAGCGACACGGACACACTAGATTCACCACGGCCCGGATTTGGGGGAAGCCACCACCTTCCCCCTTATAGTATACTCTGTGGCTGGCCATGAAGGCTACATCCAAATGGTTTTTCTCTCCCGGGACTCCCAAGTGGGAGTCCCAAAATCGCGCCAAATGGGACTCCCGCAACTTTGGAGCCCCATAACTTTACAAGCAGACCTCGGATTGCAATGCGGTCTAAAGAAAAGTTGTATCTATCATCGAGAGCTTTCCAACGGTATGTGGCACGCACCCTGCAGTCAAGTAAATCGGGTCGATTCCTGACTTTTTGTGGTCGGGAGTCAAACTACCAATTTGACTCCCGGCCTTTCTTTTGGCCATAACTTGTGTTTCAGATGTTCAAATGAGCAATGCGAACCCATTTTAGACATTTAAGTTCCAAGAGCTTTCCAACGATATAAAAAACACCACAAGCCATTGAGTTTTGACCCCTGCAATTGCTTTCTGAAATTTCAGGAGTCCTCCGGAACTCCACCTCCCAAAATGGGAGTTGCCTTGGGAGTGTGAGGGTTCACTCCCTCACACTCCCTCACACTTCCTAACACTCCCGAGAGTATGTGATGTGACTCCCGGGCTTTTTTTTGTCTTGAGCTTCTTCTTGGCCCGCACCCTTGCAGCCTCTTTGCCTTGACTCCCGAGCTTTCTCTTGCTTTAACTCCTGGGCTTCCTCTTGGCCCGCACCCTTGTAACCCATTTGCCTTGGTCGCGAGCCCAAGGCTAGGGTTGCGACAAATGTGGTATGATAAGCCACAATGTGAATGTCCAAGAATTGTCTCTTTGCAAATTTCGCTATGAATATGAAAAGCACTACATGTTTGCATATTTTACATATTCTCTCATTATGTTTTTTAATTTGTTGTGGTACACAAAAAATGGCAATACAGTTGTAGCTACTAATTGAATTGCACACATATCATCTTTTTGCAGTCCATATTCAAGTTTGATTGAAAAGTCCACCTTTGCATCATGTTTAATAGCCATGTTTCTTCATTCAAAGGTATGTTATTGTCCAAGTTGTGTCATACAATCATAGTTCCTATTCTTGGAACTATGTGTTTTCCTTTAATTGTGAGCCATTCATTATCTTTTGTGTTTTATAATTATAGCTCTTGTAATTGCATGTTCCCCTTTTTGAGTCAGTGAGTTGTAATGTTTCACATGTACAACAAAAGGTTGATCAAATCAATGGTCAACAAGCAAGGACGTTTCTATTTCTTGCTTTGCATCTCCTGCAATGCAATATTGACAAAAACCTAATTGAACTACTTGATTCAAAAATGTTGTACTTCATTACTTGTTCATATTAATTAAAAAAGGTTGCAATAAAACATTTGTTTTCCAAATGCTTAGTTTGGCAATTTGTGTTGGCATAAAAAAGGTTTTAAAGATCCCATTTGGAAGGGAGGAAAAACTCCAGTAATCCAAATGATGAAATTGTCATATGTATATGCATATATTAATGTGGAACATTATACTTAGTATAATATTAGCTAACCAACACTTGTATTCTAGTGTACATCCATATTGACTTGTTATGGGTTCATAAATATTATGAAGGCGGGTATCTTACTAGTCTAGTAAACATGGTCAAAATTTTCTGTGTTACTATGTAAATTGTAGGTCCATTATTTATTTTGTGTTAGAGTGTGTGATAGGAAAATGGTGACTAAATATCATTGTCAAAGGTGTCTGGAGCCTTTTGGCCTTTCACAAGCAAAATTTTGTGTTTTCTATGGATATCCTTGGAAGTTTGAAACACCTCTAGAGCGTGACCAATTTATTCTTGATTATGAACAAGAGAGGAATTTGAATATACAAAGGAATAATGCATTTTTGGAATCTCTCGGCTTGAAAGGTCTTATGGAAACGAAAATAGTTCATAGCAAAAGGGGATCCCTAAACAAAAACGTTATGTAATAAATAAGATTCAACAACTAGGTCCTTGAAATGAGTATGTGAGATTTTAGAGCTATCAACAAGTGAAATTTGTACAAACTTCATATGAATGCATTTGTGCCACATTTTACCAAGTGGTTAGTTTTGTCTATGACTTTATTAATTTGTGATTTTTTTCACAACAGACAAACAAAATATAAAACATTGTGAAGCATATAAAGACTCATATGTTGGAATGTCAAAAGGAATCACATTATTGACCATTGTAAATTTAGGTTAGTTTATTTCTTTTACTCCTAAAACCCATTTCTTTTATAAAGATGAAAGTGTGGAATTTGACTAAATTAATGTGTTTTCATTGATAATGTGTAGGTTAAAATAATGACAAAAACTCATTTGCGATCAAAGGATTCAACGGAAAATGTGTTGTCAATATCATATATATTAATTCACTTAGTCCGTATGTCCATCTGTCTGTCTTTATCTTTATCTTACTTTAAATTACCCTGGGGGGGGGGAGAGGAATAAAGATGTGAGAAAGTGAGTTAGGAGCGTTGGATCGGGAATTGGACGGGTGGAATGATGTTTTTCAGGGGTAAGTATCATGTTGGGGTAAAAGTGGTGAGCTGGGAAGTTACACATGGGATGGGATGGACCGTTGGGGGTGGGAACCGG
>Ga0209611_10003087_pt1 | contig 29155 bp, 28 predicted proteins | sample S1TSphgellanicum_3_FD_187693 | JGI IMG/M metagenome (GOLD analysis project Ga0209611, IMG submission 187693) | Host-associated microbial communities from peat moss isolated from Minnesota, USA - S1T2_Fc - Sphagnum magellanicum MG (SPAdes) (version 2) | ecosystem: Host-associated > Plants > Peat...
AAAAATCAGCATAGCAAATGAATATGTTTTGTGTAGGTATGAATGGCATCATCCTATTGTGTTAATAGGCCATAGTTTTGGAGGGTTGGTGTTGAAGAGCATGGTTGTAAAATCGAAGAGGGCATCAACCATCCAAAATCCTACCAATTCCTGGTCCAAAGCTACAGTGCAGTGTGCAAAAGTGTTTTTGAGTAATGTGAGGGCGGTCACCTTCTATGCTATTCCACATGCTGGTTCAAGCAAATTTGCTGAGTATGTGAAGATGTTGAGATGCAACAACAGACATCATCCTGGAATAATGGATAACATTCAACCCTGGCAACGAGATATGGAAGAGTTATCAGTGGATTTTGATGACATTGTCAATAGAAACAAAATCAATATATATGCTTTTTGTGAGGGCAGGCCAATGGAGCAAGTGGTACGAATGTGTTGGATGAAATGGATTTTTTGCAACCAAACACCTGTGATGATTTGATGTTGTTTGGTGCTGACATGTGCAATTTGGGTTCTATGACTGGACTAGGGAATTTTGGTGGATTTTAGCTGGGCACAGTGATCAGCAGGAAATAATTCTTACAGGGTTGAGGATGCTGATCACATGGAGGTGTGCAAGCCGCCAAGTAAAGAACATCCCAGCTACGGGTTGCTTTTACAATTTATCATTACTTGTGTACAGGTGAGTTTTAATAACCTAGTTTGTTCGATATTTCGTTAACATTGAAGCATTACCTATTCTATAAAATACAATTAAATTTTTCTGTTAGGAGGTAAGCAAGAATGCTTGAGATTTTGATGAATTATGAGAGTGTAAAGTAAATGCCCCATGCAAATTTCCTGATATAGAGTATTCACCTTAAGTCAGTAATGATGTATTAATATTTTTTCTTTGAGCAACAAATGGGCTAACCTTTTGATAGTTGTATGTTGATTCTGAAGGTGGCACGAGAATGTGATCAAGCTTTACAAGAAGTTCATGACTTGCCTCAATCAATGCTTGGTCTGGAGAGCTATGTGAAGAGGGTAGAAACATTGGTAACCTCAGAAGGAAGTGATGCAGCTCCTCAATATGTGGGAGTATGGGGCATGGGTGGAGTTGGGAAAACTCTTCTTCTTCAAACACTGTATGGGAGCGCAAAGGTACATGGCCATTTTCAAGGAGCCAAGTTCATTTGGTGCACAGTGGGGCAAACTCCTGACATAATGGCCCTATATGGGAGCCTAAGTGAAGAACTGGGTCTCAAACCAGAATTGAATGTGATCGCAGAGGATTACAAGCTCAAATTACACTCTCAGTTTAGATGGAAATGAGTGTTCCTGGTTTTGGATGATGTTTGGGAAGACAAAACATTTGATTCACTTGACTTAGCCAAGGGAAAAGGAAGTGTCACATTGTTGAGCACTAGAAACCTGTCTTTATTGGAAAGAGCAAGTCCACAGATAAGCCAAGAGCATATGACTCCTCTTTTAAAGGAGGATAGTTGGAGCCTCTTTTGTATGCATGAATTCAGAGCACCATCCAATGTTCCATGTGAATTAGAGGCATTGGCACATTCCATGGCTGAGGAGTGCCAAGGTCTTCCATTAGCTCTGAAGGTTATAGGCAGAGCAATGTTCGGAAAGACGTCACCTGAACTTGAATGGGAGCCACTACTGAAGAAGCTAAGGGAATCACACCTGCAAGAGAGGACTGTTGAAGAGGAGTTGTATGAGCGTTTGAAGCTTGGCTATGATCTCCTGTCTGAGGATGATTGGCGCTTGAAGGACTGTTTTCTTTACTTTGCAGCATTTCCTGAGGATTGTCAGATTTACTTTGAAGACATTTTGTGGCATTGGATAGGGGAGGGGTTGGTTCCTGGAAATGGTGGAGATGATCCTAGAGCGGATGCATTTTCCTTGTTAAATAAGTTGTGGAAGCAATCATTCATTGAGTCAGAGGGAGAGGTTGATTCAGATGAAGGGGATTTACTGAGGTTCAACTTACATGATGTGATGAGAGACTTAGCTTTCTACATAGTAGAAAATGGCAAACCCCCTGCGAAACAACATTATCTTTATTGAGCAGGTCAAAAATTTGGAAGCCTTCCCCCAAGAGTGGAAAGCAACATTGATGTGACCTTCTAAAGCTCGGAGACTATCATTGCACAGGAACAAGTTGATGAGACTTCCTCGAAGGTTTTATGCACCTAAATTGGTGTCTCTACTGCTTGGTGCGAATCCAATAGTCTCTTTACCGGCAAGTTTCTTGAGGAGCTTTCCAAAACTAAGGGTTCTGGATCTAAGTGGAGGAAAGTTCCAGAATCTACCTGAGGAACTTGGTGACCTTAAGGATTTGGTTTGTCTCGACCTCTCGTGTTGTTATAATCTAGAGATTTTACCAGACACAGTACGGAAACTACATGTGTTGAAATTCCTGCTTCTATGTGCGTGTGTGATGTTGAAGTATCTCCCTTCTGGAGTGGTTGACCTCACATCATTGCAATTGTTAGACACAACAGGTTGTGACAACTTGACATGGGCTGAACATAAACCATCAGGCATGGCAAGAGCAGAATCTTTGGGTCATGTATATCCAACCGTTAGAGCTTCATTGGAAGACATATGCGGGTTGACTTTTCTCACAGAACGTAGGATTTGTGGGAAAACAGATCCAGGGGTAGAGCTGCCTCCCAATATATCTGCACTTACAAAGCTTAAGGTTCTAGAGTTAGGGCTTGAAAACATCAAAACCCTGCCAGCTGAGATGCCATAATGGTTCATACAACTTGAAAAACTTGAGTTATGGAAGTCTGAAAGTTTGGAAGATCTTCCAAGGTCCTTCACATGTTGCGGTGCTTTTCCAGCTCTTATAGAGTTTCAAATATGCTTCTATTCGAAGCTTGTTGAATTTCCAGAAGTGGATGAAGGTGCTCTGCCTAAATTGCAAGCACTAGGTTTCACTAGCTGTACATGTCTTGGAACATTGCCTCTCTCTTTGGAGGTCCTGAGCAGCTTGAGGAACTTGATTTTTGTGTGACTGTGATCTAGCACAAGACTCTTATCGGACAAATTGTGAAAAGTCCGCAATATGGAGGAGGTTTGACATCCACTGTGAATATTAGGGAGTCTCATTCATTAGATGTCGAAAAGAGTAGAGGATAGACATTCAGTTCCACCACATGTTGTAGAAGAGAGGTGATGATTTGTAAGATGAATAATTTTGATGAAATTTTGGAAAAATTCACCAAATTCTTAATTGGAAAAAAAATGATTGAAAGGTTTATTTTCCAATGTGTTAATGTTTGTAACGTCACGTGTGCTCATGTTGTAACATGTAAATTGTGCAACCGATCAATTTTCCCCACTTGCCAATGTGTTGTACACATATTTTTCATGTTCCAAATTGCCCTACTTCATTCCCTGCATTGCCATGAAACATCCTTAGATTTGAAGTAGTAAAACATGTTTCATTGTTGTAGATGTTCCACAACTCAATTGTAGAGCGGTATTGTAGGCTCTCTAGGCAGGATGGACTCGTCAAAGTCACCTTAGGTCCTCTTGTGCAACGTGTGCTGATGAGCCAATCATTGAAATTGGAGCAATGCACCTAAATTGGTGTCGCTACTACTTGGTGGGAATCCAATAGTTTCTTTACCAGCAAGTTTCTTGAGCAATTTTCCAAAACTGAGGGTTCTGGATCTAAGGAATGGAAAGTTTAACAGTTTACCTGAGGAACTTGGTGACCTTAAGGATTTGGTTTGTCTTGACCTCTCTTGTTGTTATAATCTAGAGATTTTACCAGACGCAGTACGTAAACTACATGTGTTGAAATGCCTGATTCTAGATCAGTGCCATATGTTGAAGTATCTCCCTTCTGGAGTGGTTGGCCTCACATCATTGCAAGTATTAGACACAACATATTGTGACAGCTTGACATGGGCTCAACATACACTATCAGGCATGGCAAGAGCAGAATCTTTGGGTCATGTATATCAAACTGTTGGAGTTCATTGGAAGACATATGTGGGTTGGTTGTTCTCACAGAACTTAGAATTTTTGGAAAAGAAGATCCAGGGGTGGAGTTGCCTCACAATATATCTGCTTTTACAAAGCTTAAGTTTCTATGGGTACGCCTGACTGTCAAAACCCTGCCAGCTGAGATGCCACGTTGGTGCATACAACTTCAAGAACTTCATTTATGCTGCTTAGAAAGTTTGGAATATCTTCCAAGGTCCTTCACATGTTGTGGGGCTTTTCCAGCTCTTATAAGGTTTCGACTACATTACTGTCTGCTTGTTGAATTTCCAGAAGTGGATGAAGGTGCTCTGCCTAAATTGCAAACACTAGATTTCACTGGCCCTGACTCTCTTGGAAGCTTGCCTCTCTCTTTGGAGGTCCTCACCAGCTCGAGGGAATTGATTTTGTGGGAGTGTCAGGACACACTTAAAGACTCTTCTAGGACAAATTGTGAAAAGTCCTCAATATGGAGGAGTTTCGACATCCGATATTAATTTTAGGGAGTCTCATTCATTAGATGTCCAAAAGAGTAGAGGACAGACATTCAGTTCCCAACACATGTTGTAGAACAGTGGTGATGGTTTCTAAGATCTCTAATTTTGATGAAATTTTGGAAAAATTCATCAAATTTTTAATTGGAAAAAAAGTGATCGGAAAATTTATTTTCAAATGTGTTAAATATTTAGTGGAGGTAGGCTTGAAGGCTCAAAATGCAGTCTAAATTTTCAGGGCGCCACGTGGCATCATCTTTAATGCTGGAATCTGCCAAACCCTAAACCCAAACCCAGCCTGCTCTTTGGTGTTAACAGTCGTTAGGTCTTAGACAATATATATCATATATGATATTCAGTCTATAAAACATACTTCATGCAATTGGCAAGACCTGTTGATGAAGTCTACAGAATTGGTAAGCATTTTGAACAACCAATTCAGCACGAGAATCAGTTGATTCATAAGGAGAATAAGACCTAACAGTTGCTAATGTCTGAGTTAGTTAAGGTAGTGAAAGTTATTTCCATTGGGTCTATTGGGTGCTGATCAAACTTTGAGGGCGTGTGAGAGGTAAGTACCAGTGTTGGAGCAGTTATCAGAAACAAGTCTCTTGGTCTGGTATACAGGCATGCACCTGGTATCAATACTGGTGGGAAGGACCCTACCAAAATTTGTATGACCTGAGGCAATACCAGCCTTGTACCAGTTTTATACCAGTTTCAATGTCAGGGATATACCTGCCTCATTCATACCAGCCAAAAATCAGTCTTGGATCAAATATCAGGACCAGACTGGTATGAAAAGCTTCCAAAAGTACCAAATACAGAGGACCAGACTGGTATGAGAATTTTAAAACGTACCCAATACCACGACAAGCTCGTAGAGTGTTCAAAAGTCATGCCATACCAACACTGGAACAGACTCACAGCAACTCTTAGGGTTGATAACCATGGTTCTCAAAAATCGAAGAACCAGCTCTGATATATAATTATGGTTCTCAAAAATCTGAAAAATACCAAATAACCATGTTTATAAACATCAAATCTTTACTGGTTCTTTCATTAAAACCATTTGAGGCTTATTAAAACCATTGATTCTTTGAGGCACGCCAATTAAGCATTATGGCTGAATCAACCTGCATCTTCGATTTTCAAGAGCAAAGCATGACCTAAATTTCTTGATAATGGTTTTAATCAGAGAAGCTTCCTAGGAGTTATGAGACTCCAAGGACACCAAAGTGTCCTAATCTTGAGGAATGAGATTTCTTAAGATTTTGATATTCAAGCTGATATTTTTCCTTCTCTCTCTTTTTTCCAAACAAAATTCAAGCTGTACTTTCCATCTTGTTCATGTTACAAGTTACGACAGATTTCCATGTCCAAAAAATTGTTAGAACTGCACTAACAAAAAAACACAAAAAACCTGTATTGTATGTATAAGCTCACCATTTAACGATTTGCTTACACCAAAAGTTCATCTCTCCAAAATTCAAGCAAAAAAATGTTCACCATACAGGCTTCATGGATTTTAAATCATGAAGATTTTCACCGAAGCCCCCAACTTGGCTTATGCAGTCCTACCGTGATCTACAAGAAAATTCAAGGCTCAAATTACTCATTCTCTACTATCAGTGGGTTTTACAGCTACCAAAACCTGTGCTCAGCAGGGTGGGCATTTCACAAGTTTCAAATGGAGTGTAAAATAAGTACACCTACTGTCCAAAAATGGCAACACTCAAAAGATTCTGCAAATATCCACACATTGCTTTTCTTGGTGAAATTTAGCAGAAGATGAATTTAAAACTAGAAACTACTAAAAACAACTGATAGTATCGGATTTCTATTGCCAGTTACTTAATCACAAAAATACCCAGATTCCTTGACAAGGTAATCAAATATAGATAGGTATTACCTGAATTGTTATGGGTGATGGTCAATTAGGCTTCATCAGAAAATCCAACAAACAGCTCAATCCTTAATGGTCAATGGATGATAAACACACCTTGGCTCAGTGGACATTACAAACCATAAGCAGATGCTGGGGTGCACATGTGCATAAACCATGAGCTAGAAATAAATCCCTTCAACTAGGTGCATGAGAATGTGCACCTTAAGGGGCCATTGAACACATCTTTTGTCCAAGATGTAGGAAGAAGTTACAAGGTAGTACAGGAAAAACCCAATGTCCTGGACTGAAGAAGGACCTAATCAGCGATCACTGACTACATAACGGGTAACAACTGAAATATTGTTAGTGTAATTTTTTGCTTGAGACTCTGAGGTAGTTTTGTGGGGAGTTCAATGTGATGGTGGCATAACACTCAGCTGCATTAACAGCAACCTGCACTGTAATTAAAGTTCCATAAATCTTGATAAGACTGAAAATACCATAACAACTAATGGCTTGCCTCCCTGAGCCTCCGAGGTTTTCACAGCCTTGGAAGAGAAGTTAGTAGGGAAGATTCACTCTTAAGGAGTTTTTTAATAATTGTTGGGAAACAATAATCCAGTTCACTTACAATTCAACCATAGTCAAACAAACTTGACCAACTTCATCAACTTTGTAATGCCAGTGCCAGGTGCCTAGCATGGATGCATCTCCGGATATTGGCTCCAAAGAGCATGATAATCCTGCATCTGCAACATACATTCTGGATCAGAAGGATTGTACACTTGGGGTTTAGAGTTTAGGTCACTGCCAGTACCTGCAGCTGCTATGACCACATTCTATTTTGTTTCTTCTCTCACATGGAATGCAAACAATGCATCTGCAGATGAGAAACAAAGAAACTTTCCCTTACCACCTTAGTCAAGTTTTCTGCTACATCCTTATATTAGCATATTACCCAAATCTTATAGTAGCCCCTCTGTTGGATCACCTTGCCTCTGACCAGATCAAGATGGTGTGAACAAGGTGAATTTTTTCACAGTTCACTGACTTCACATATGTGCAGAAATTTTGAGACTTTTTTCCATCCACCTGAAAGAAGCTGGATTTCCTTGCCCAGTTGCAGGGAAGTAGTAGGAGGTCAAACCTGATGGGCCTTCTGTGATCCGCATGCGATGCCCACTTGGCACCTCAAATCTATGAGAGCCCTGCAAGGCCAACAAACCTCACAGAAATACTCAGTGTCTCTTCAAAATCAGATAAGTGTGCAAGCACAAAAAATCGACTGTACATTTCAAGATTGGAACATATCTCCAAAATGCACAGAATTTTTTTATGAAAGTAACCATTGCATCAATTCCAGCAAACCCAAAATGTACACAATGATAAATTGAGTACTGTCATGACCTCGTGAGTGTTTGACTCACAAAGTATCAGACCATCATCACCTTCATCATGAATGGCAGAGACTAAATCTGCTGCTACTACTCCCTGCTGAAATCATCATCAGCACGGATTCCAGATCAGAACCCACAAAATCATCCACAAAACCTAAAAGTGTTGGGTGTCAGTAAAGTTTACCTCAAATGTCACATTAAATGCTTCAAACTCAGCATTGTCCTGCAAAATTATTTCCAAGGCTTCTAGCCTTTGGACCTTATGCTGCCAGTATACATTGCTTGAACAGGTCCAATCAACACTCTTGTTTAAAATTTGCACTCCATGAAGTCTGCACCTTGCACACCTTCAGAGACAACCCACATCGAACTACTCATCAGTTGTATACTGTAAATAAAAAAGAAGAAATAATCAGATTGTATCTTTGCATGGCACACAAATGTATGCCATTGTCACAGCTTATTTGTGTGTATCCTGATGAAAGTCACAGACAAACCAGTCATAACTGGTTCCTAGCTTGTTTGGGCACATCATTGAGAAATGAGAAAATGGGTTCTCTGCAGCTTCAGTGCCCCTTGTCTTAACCAAAGTAAGCCCTAAACCCTAAACACTTCAGCTCAGTAGTCAAAGACACCAGAGTGTAGAAACACACCCAACCCCATAGTCCAAAGTCTTCTCAGAGCCAGGCTCAGATTGCCTGAGTGACCCCATCACATTCGTGGCTTTTACCAGCAGACTTCCCTTCAACTGTCACAATACCAGAACAATGCAATGCTGTCAAGAACTTAGGCCTGGCTTGCTGGAGTTGTCTACATGGTCACAAAAGTTTCAAAGAAGTATTTCTGCACAGTTGCAGTTCTAAACCTGCAGACAGTTTTTGCAATACATTTTACAAAACAGACCAGAAATTTTAGACTAGACCATGTAAAGCACTTTGGCCTAGTGAAATCTCCATTCTGTGCCTACCTGACTGCGGAATAATAAGCTTTCATCCAAGAGAAGGGTTGCCCATGCCTATAATTCACATTAAAGTAAAGGAGCAGATTCTACACAGCATAATGTTCATGTTGGTCTCACTGGAGAGAAAGGGACATTGTCATCTACAGTTGTCTGGAAACAGGGCTTACGTTTTCTGCACAGCACTAGCGATTTTCACTTTCCTCACAGGAAGTTATGCTCTTATTTCCAATGAGCTAGAAAGACAAAGGATACCTCAACATCAAGCCAAGAGAACTCAGCAACCTCAAGCACAAGCTCAGAGCCTTCAGCCATTGACCCACCTCGGATCTACAATCATCCAAATCATTGTTAAGATAATCTAACATGTCTTGTAAGTAGCACCCACATGCAGATCCATGAACCAAAAAATTTAGATTGAAATTATTTCTGATCCCACAGAGTTGTCTATATCCTGTTGCTGTCGGAATGTCCTGATCCTGTTCTTCTTGGTAGAATTTTGACAAGAAAAAACTAAGTGGCTTCCAAAGGGTAAAAGTGCTACCTTTTGCCGTGTAATATCCCACAAGGGTCCCATTGCTGGATGCAGCAACACAATGAAAGGAGGCCAAGAGTCTACATAGCAGTGATTGCTTTCCATCTATGACACAAAGAAGGAACAAATGCAGTTTACTTGGTATTAACATCTGTCTCTGTTTTCACTCAAGAAATAGCATTCCATTGAAATCCATCTTAAATAAAAGAAGCAATTGGAGAAAAAATTCAGAAACCATAAGAGACCATCTCACAGTAGTAGTCCAAAACTGAGAGAATTTACACCCAAGATTCTGTTTACTTTCTAGGTTTAAAAGTTTTAACTCAAAACCCATTGTCATTCTTCAAAGGCCAAATCTTTAAGCAGCAGGACTACCTTTGGCATTTGAACTCCACATGACGTCAAAAGCTCAAACCCATTCCTCGTCACATCCAAAAACGAGCCATCTGGAGTCTGAACAATTTCAGATTCAACTATGAATGTTTGTGGACAGTGGATGATTTGCACCCTTTGCCTTCCAAAGCCAACTATCAAACTATTGTCTAGTATACAATGCATGCTTCACACTTTGCCCACATATCAGTAGAAATGGAATAAGTTTCAACAGCGTAACTTTACCATAGAGTAGTACTTGGGGGTGGGGGGTGGGGTGCATGAGCAAGACCTGGTGGAGCAAATCATCTTTCATTTTTCTGTGTCGTTTTGCTGATGAGGTTACCTTACGCCTCTCATTGAATACAATGAATGTGTCCAAATCCTCTGCAGTCCACTCAAAACAAAATTCAGTCCTATCTCAGAAAATCTCAGAAGAAAACAGAGCTTTTTGTGTGTCTCCACTGATCTGTCCCATGCATGAGGAGCCTGACTATTTCTGTTAACCAACTATATCAAAACCATATGTTGGAGGGGGTCAAAACCAGTGTTGGTCTGGTATGCACATCTGTGCCATGGTATTAAACAATGGCATCAACACTGGTAGCAAGGACCCTACTAGGCTGCTATGACTTGATGCAATACCAGAGGTCTGATCCATGACAGATCCCTCCTCTTAAGTATGTGGAGACTTTCTCCTTGTGATCCAAGGCAACTACATCATGTCTGTTTGAGACACAAACTGTGCAACATGATGTGCAGAAAATCCTCTGCAATACTCCTCTTCAAGCAGAAGGTGAATAACTTGACGAGTTCTACAGGATTAGATGAAAACCACAAAAAAGTTCCCCCATGTGGAGAGCTCCTGATCCCACAGAGCTGTATATTTCTATTCTCTAACAACTTGAAGGAATACACTAGACACCAAAAGAATGAACTTTATGCATACCATGGCTTTCAGAGGTAAGCCTGGAAGGTTGGCGAGTAACAAGCTGATCAGCAACATTCTGCATCGTACACTCAATCCTTCCACCTCGTACGCTGCTCAAATCAATGATTCCAAGTTTATCCATCCATCCATCCCATCAGGGCCCCCCATGTTCAACACTTTTGATCATATAAGCATGCAATGACAAGGATGAGAAATGCAACACATACCTGTGTTTGATGCCATGGTGGTCATTGTAAATCGTTGGCTTCTTTAGATTCATAACCATCCCTGGCAATGTTGCTGCTGTTTTACTTGAAGCAATTTGCTCCACAGATGCCAAGTCTACATACAGTACATTTGTATTGGCTGGGAACTGTGCCTCTCCACTGCTCAAAACCAGCAAATCCCAATTGTATAATACAGCCCAAGCTAGTGTTGTGGAGACATCCAGTATATTGCCAAAAGATCAAACTGGAACACACACTGCTCAAGTATAACATGTGGGTGGGAAGCAGATGGGAGCTTGGGTGTCTGTCCACCAAAATAAGAGAGGACAATCAAGGGACAATCAATAGAGGTTTCAATCATACCTGCCAGGTGCAACTGGCACATCGGTAATCCCAAGTTTACTGAACTCTGTGTATTCGATACAGGAGATGGCATATTCCCAGGAGCCATCACCTCTGCTCTGTTCCGTTAGCACATTCACGCCCTCTGCTGCTCCAACATTGCGGGTGCAAGATGCAAACCCAAATTTCTGATCACATTCAAATGCACGCACAATGAGGAACATTAGAACACTTGCCAACAAAAAAGACACCCAGCTACTCTTGATGCCCTCCAGAGTACTTGCTTGGCCATGAAACCTTCATATTCCAGTGGAAGTATGCACTAAACCCTAAAACCCTCTGGAACAGAGATCACACCTTGTTGTATTGCCTGCCGATACCCGACAAAGCCAATAGAGTGACATCTGTGCCTGCTACAGGATTACTGCAATTCCACAAGAAAATCAAACATGCTTAGCATAATTAAAATGGCACCAAACCAAAAGTCAGAGATGCATCAACATGAAGTTATGCACACAGATTTTTTTTGGAAGTATGAGGACCTGATTTGCCTCACAATTGCCGCTTTGCGCTCCCATCCAGAGAACCATGCAAAGACACCTTCATCACTAGCCAGCTTCCATATGACACCATGGCCTCCTGGCTTGAGGACCAGCCCCAAAGGTTGACTCACCATCCATCGCCCATCTGCTGCTGACACAGTTGGCACCAGTGGCTGGAACCCTCATTCCATCAGTTCTAAACCACAGACATTCAATGGGTAGGGTTTTTTCCAGAAAGATCATTAACTCCACTCCATAGCCAGTTTCCAGATGGAATTTTTTCTTGAGAAAAATTACAGCATTACATGAAGACCATGAGTGAGATTCTTCCACCACATTGGTTTAGCCCCATGGTGTCATCATCTGTCTAGCCATTAAGTAAAAGGGAAACCTGATAGAACAAGTAGCATACCTGCTCAAATAAGCGGAAGCTTTGTTTCCCCCGGCCAAACCAGCCATGACTTTCACACAATGCTTGAACACGCTCATTGTTCTTCTTTGCTGCACTTGTCATGATAGCCACTGGTGTTATGTGTTGCCTGCCATAGACTTTGTAGTAGAGAAACTCCCTTGCCTGAAGGTCACGAATCAATCCTTCCAATAATGTGCGACCACAATACGGTAACATGGCGACAGGCAAACATTCACCAGTCACTGGATCCACTAGTCCAAGACGATCCCCAGCACCACCAAGGGGATATATCTCTGCCATTTCTGGTAATCTCTGCACAATCAAAAGATAACCATTAACAATACATGCCTAGTACAGTATACACATCATAACATGAAAACTTTACAAATGTTTACATCTGATCAGACTCCTGATTTGAACCTAGCATCACAACATGATATCAAATGTTGTAAAGTCAAGATTTTGTCCAGAGATCACAATTTCTGCCAACAGATGTCTAGAAAACTTTCTCTTATAATGTATATCAGACAGACCTCAAGTCCCCAACTTGCTGCACGTATTGCATATTCCTTGTCTTTTGCAAGGTCAGGGCCAACAGGGACCAAAAATTGCTTCCTGGAGTGCTGCCCTGTAGTCCGTTCTGCCAAAAGCAACTTGGAGAGACAAAGTTCTTGCTCTTGCTCATATGCCTTTATGAGCTCCAAAGCTGCAACCTGATATCTGCATAGACTCCACATGAGAACAAACCCCACCCAGAACAATGATACAGAATACAACCCGTATCACAATTGCTTTCCACAGATGCCATTGGAGGAGCTCAAGGATTCAAAGAACATTCATAGATGAATTTTGAAATGAGTAAACCCTCTATTGAAGAAATCCTGTATGTGAAATTATATCTCTGCAGAAGAGCTCTTAAAACCTCTATTATGTAGGATGGAGAGAATTACCCAATGATCCCACCAATGCTGTCATAAAACCTATCCATCCGCTCCAACATTTGCACAAGGGACTGCAGTGATTGGGTGATGCTCTCTATGATGGTTCCTGCATTGCTCACATGTCCATTCTGCATTACCTCTTCTTGATCCATCCTCTTCTTAGCTGGTGATGCTAAAGAGCAGTCGTCGCTGGACAACTCAAACTTGGTATCATCTTTGAACTTGTCAGCACTTGCACCAACTAATGTTGATAACATATCTGAAGGGGCATCTAACACATGTTCTTGGCCTGAAGCTACCATACATTTCAACAAATACAGGTCTGACTTCTCAAGCACTTGCATTGCTAAAGCAATTACAGGATTCACAAAAGTACCAGAGTAACTGAATCTGCCAAACATACTATGCACATGCTTATTACTGCGGTCTATTATAGTCATCCTCTCCTCTAGATTGGATGCTTCTTGTAGCTGCTTGTTCAGATCTTTCAAACTCTGTAATTCTTTCTCTAACCTCCACTGCTCGAGAATTTCTTGTGCAGACGCCGGCTGTGTGGCAGGAGTGGTTGGCAAGGCATGAGGCTTGTACCCGCCAATGCGTGCTCGTTGGTGGGTTTGAAAGTCCAAAAGTGTGCCACTTTGAATACCCCATTGAATTGCCCTTGGGCTTCTTCCTTGGCTCTGATTGCCTTGGACTACAATAGGCAAATTCTCACAGGAGATAACAACACCACTCCAAACAGGAAAGTATCCCGCTGCAGCCTGCAGTCTTCTAGGGACTGAAAACTTCCTCCGAAAACTGCAACTGCTGCTTCTGCTGCCTCCTAGACAAGAATTGGAACTCAGCAGCCAATGCAAGCTCGCAAGACTTGTCTGCTGCTGCTCTCCCTTGACCATGCTCATCGCTGGCAGAAAAGATGATGGTTCACCATGACAAATTCCCATTGAGGATACCTCCATCACTGAGAATTATACAAAGATATTCTCCAACTGCTTCTCCCTCCTCCTACTCTGCTACCCCATGCCATGCCAATCAATTGATCATTCAAGAGTCAGCTTTCACCAACATCTTGAGCCATGAGCTTCCTTTGTATTCCTTGCTTCTTTCCAATTTGCCTCAGGTAGTAGTATACTGTACACTATGGAAAAGCTCTTCTTACCTATGAAGAAGAGGCAGCCAGATGCACTTGCATTCATGTCCCCAGCACCTCAGGTCTGGTTCCTAGGCTGTCCGAATTCCTGGACCTTTTCCCTTACATTTGCTTCTTGTCACAGAGCTACCTACCACAGAATCAATGCAAACAACTCCATCAACCTCCAAGAGAATCGCCCAGAAAAAATTAAATCACAAAACCCAAAACCATTTGAAGGTAAAGGGTTGTGTCAGGAGGTGCTTTTCTACATGGAAGAGCTGATCTGCAGCTGGTGTCTAAAATGGTTGGAGACATCCAGAATCCAGTGACAATGGCAGTCAATCACTGCAGCTACAGAGTGTGACGTTCAGTAGCCATACTTCCATGGTTAGGGATAAAAAAGTCCTGATGTTAGCTACACCTACCTCAGGACTTGTGCATGCATGCATGATGTTCTTCTCTTGACTACATCTAAAAAGTGCCTGTCTACTATAGACTGCACCCAAGCTTGGAATATCTATCTGCCTGAATAGGAGGGCAGTTTCGAGGCCTTGCTCTTTGATTGATACTCAGGGTCCCAACAGGTACAAGCTACACAGTGATTGACCAGGCAACCTGCTGCATCAGCTCTAAACTCCTGAGCTGATGAGATACAAATTGTCACTGCCAAGGGTTCTGCTTTCTTGCACCTGTGACATCAAACCTTCTGTGACAGAGAGATTCCAGACAGAGATGAGAAAGGGGTGCAATGCTTTAGGGTTTTGGCAATGCACTTTGCAGAACAAGAAACCACGTAATTCGAAGACAGACAGTGATCAAAACTAGCATACCTTCTTCAACAAAGCTTGACTTCGGATCCTTCACCAGTACCCAACCCCATTGGTTAGAACAACTCTCAAAAAACTCCTTTCTTTTTGGAAATCTCTTATTATTATAGTCCCTACCCAAGAAGAGCTGAAGCATATCCAGGGGACACAGCAGTACAAAGCAGGACACAACTGTATTTGGAACCCAAACTCCCAAATCTTCCTCCAATTTTGTAAGCTCAATCACAAATCACAACACTCCTTTTGCTCCAAAAATCTATCCACCCATCTACCATCTATCAATATATCTATCCATCTTTCTATCTTTCTTTCTTGCTTTCTTTCTATCTATCTTTCTTTCTTGCTATCTAGTTTTGCAGGGAGAGGAGAGGATAATATTGAGCAATACCCAATTGATGAAAACGATGTTAGATTGCGAGTTAGAGGCCTTAAGACTTACAGAAGAGAAGAAGAAATGGGCTTGCTTTGATGGATTTCTTCGATGGGTTCTTTTGCATGGATAATCTGTTATGTGATCGAGAGAAGCTGCAGCAATAAACAAGAAGAAGAAGCGATCTTAAATCTTAAATCTTTTTCTTTTTCTTTTTCTTTTCTTCTTCTTTTTGAGATAAAGCACACGCAGGCGTCGGGATCCGCCTCGTGGTACTCCATCATCTCTCCAGGTGTGCTCGAATATGCCCGACGATTCTACGGATCCCTACTCGCCAGAACTCTCCTCGACAGATCTCCCGTTTCCACCACACTAAACTCTTGTCCGTACGCGGCGCGCCCCGCATGAACCATGCCGCGCCCCCCACAGGATGGATGGATGGATGGATGGATGAACTGTCCACCAACACGCAGGGTAAATGAATGGATGGATGAAATGTGTGGACAGGAAAAAATACCTTTTTCATTCTATCCTGTTCCATAACTAACCACAGTAGTGGTTACCACCTTAATGTACCAACCACGTTTATATTTTTACCAGTGTTGGGCGGGTATTTTTCATTTTTGCCAATTAACCATAGATATACCCTTTTTTCCAAATATTTCACAATCAGAGAACCGTTGATTCTGGGTTTTGTTTTTGGGCGAGGGGGTGGGGGAGGGGGAATCGGATTTATAAAGAACCACTGGTTCGGTTAGTTCAAAATGCTCAAAGAACTGGCAATTTTAACTTAATTCGCCGTTGGGAGTGAACCATGGTTACAAACAATAAGAACCTCCTTATACTCGGCCACGGTTTGGTGCAATCTCTAGTACCCACCCAACACTAGTGTTTTTTTCAACCTAGTAGCCTTCAAGTGACTTTTGAGTCTAATTTACCTACATACATAATAACCACTTGCATTCCATACCAACTTACCTTCGTACTTACCCACATAGATATGTAGTGTGATGTGGAAGGATATATGAGGATTGGTGTTTTTTTCTCTAGCAAAATTTCGCTATTTTTCAAGAAAGAAATTGAGAACTTTTTGGAATTTTTTGTTGGTCTTGTCTACCAAGGCAAGGGTATTGTGTTTAGATTCATTATAGAGTATAGTAGCTTAAGGGATTTTGGCCCTTAGGTAATAATAGGTCTTTTTTTATATGAGGAATTTTGGCTTGTGTTGAAACTTGAGATTAGTTATAGAGTTCTAATATCTTTAAGGATTTTGGTTTCTTTTAGCAGATTTTTTGAAGATTATATTTTTGCATGGTGACATATTTGAGTTTTCATAATTCTTCTTTTGCCTTAAGATACTTTTTAATGTAAATGGCAATGCCACAGTGTGACACACCCCTTGTTTTTCTAGTGTAAGTACCAAAAATTTTGCTATTTTGTTTGATTATATTTCCCCAAAATTTGGATATCAAAAAAATGAAAAAAGAAAAGAAAAACATTGATAAGTTAGGTTACCAAGGAGGGACTTCCACCCAAGAAATTTGTGTGAGGGCTTTCTGAAAACTAAAATTGTTGTTGGGTGTTTCAACTTGCCCAGAATTTGTATCCTTTTCATTGCTTAAAGGAGTGAATTCACATCTCCACCTGGTGTGCCATGTTTAGAAAAAACTCCAAAAAATTTGTTCTACTGTTTCTAATCATTATAAATATCCTATACTAAAATTAAATTTAAGCTCTACTAATCCAAATTTAACATTTCCTTGATTAAACATCACCATAAAAAGTAAGTCCATGCACACCCAATATTTGGACCTCTATTGCTATTAATCACATCCAACATAAAGTATTTATTTTTTCAAAACCTCGCCCATAATCATGAAAAATTGGACATTATAAGGTCAAAGATTATTTAAATGCCACCCCCTAAACCAATGATTATGACCAATTGTAATAACTTTTGCAAAGATTAATGACAAATATTTCATCCTACTTATATGTGCATCGTATGTGTTTTAAACACATGATATCTATAGGCCCAAAAAAAAATCATAAAAAATAGTTTTCTCATGATTTTCATTACTGAATTTTGGGATAGAAAGTTTGTGACGAAGGTCACAAGTCATTTTTCACTTGCAAAAATATTTGGTTACAAAGGTTGGTATTACGCCAATGCCCCCATGTTGTGTTTCATTCCCACTCTACCTTGGTAAAAAAAAATGATTCCTATGATGATAAAAAAAAACTTACATGTGTTGCTTAATCTCACATTTGTAATAACTATGATTGCAAGTTCCGATCTCTAGGTGTCCAAAGGTGGAATGGATGCATTTGCTTGGTAATCAACCATCTAAATGAATCTTTGACCCCTATGTATGTTATTGTTAGTTTGTTTGAGATGCATGACAGAATGAGGTTTTCCATGGTTAAACAATTACAAGCTTTATTTGAAAAGTTTGGTTTAATGCATTGTGTGGTTGCCTTTGTGAAAAATGAAGGCAATAATTTGACATTTATGGCAACAACACAACATTCTATTGTTTATTGCCATCCTTTGAAACTTCAATTGATTTATGGAGGTTTTTGTTTTGGTCATGTCATGTCAAAGGCATACCAATATGCTACAAATGATGACAAGGTTGATTTAGGTTTGAAACATGTAAATATGAATAATGCCCAAACTAGTTTTGCAAAAGATAATCACATGGACTAAAAAAATCAAGAAAGGGGAGGTAGGAGTGGGAAAAGACATGTGTTGAAAGTGAGATGAGGCATCAAAAACTGAAAATTTTAGTGAAAACCATATTTGCCAATAAGAGGATAATGTTTGAAGAGATATTAGAGTTAAAAAAAGGTCCTCGCCTAAACTAAGAGTGCACAGTTTGTGTTATGGGTAGTAGAAGACAATGTTTGTACAATAATGAGTTCCTAAAGGTCAAGTGTGGTAATTGTAAAAGCAATCACAAGTGCTCTAAACCTTGTTGTCACAACTTGTGTGATGAACCAATCAAAAGGTCACTAATTATTATCTAATGCCTTAATTACATCTATTACCAAAATAGTCATCATGAAAGTTGAATTTGAGTAGATTTCAAATGGGACTAAAAATTTGGATGAATTTGATGTTGAAGTCCTTTTGTAGTACAACATGCAACATGGAGTTACGAATGTGTTAAAACATTTCTTAGTTTTTTTGAAAAGTTATGATGCAAATCAAGTTCATAACATGTTTGCCTTAATGTTGAATCTTCAATTCAAACATGTCCATGTTGTGTAGTAGTATGTGAGTTGTGGGAATACAATTCATATTGCTTTTGAATATGATGTGAAAGTAATCATTCCCTTTTTTATGATTTGCTTTCATTGACTAAACCCTATTGTTAAGGGGTGAAATTGTGACCCCTAATCATTATTGTCCTCCAAGGGGTAAGACCAAGGGGGCAAGGTCAACACCTTATTAATCCACAAAAGAACTACCTTTCATTAATTTACTTTACTACAACTACTTAAGTAGTAAATAAGGTGTCATACCAAGACGAACAAGGTAGGTAGGGGTTTGTTGCCTTAAACCAAACCTACCTTCTTATAAATAATTTAAACCCCAAGGGGTAATGGGGAAAAAATAAAAAGGAGAAACATGAGAAGTGATCAGAGTTCAAGAGTAGCCATTTTCCCTCGTTCTATAGTACTTTCGACATTCCTAGATTTTGTCTTAGGGGTTTGCAAACCTTTTACTATTATGGTCCTTCATCATGATGCCTTATAGGTCCTTTAGAAATTTGCCTGTCATTTGTAGCACCTTAGGAAATCTTTTTTCTTTTCTTTACTCTTTGTAACCCATTGTCTTCCTTCATAACCTTTACTTATCGCATGTAGAGGTATTTTTTAATTTGTAAGTGGCTTTTTGTTGATCTTCCTTTCCATTGTTTTCTACCATCAACAACTAGCCATTACCTTCCAGTGGTAACCAATAACTTAACTATCCAAATAATACCAAAGGTTAAACCTTGTTACTCTTTGCCTTAAAGAAAATAAAAACTACTAACTTAATGAAACATCCTATTCATAAATTATCATTACTTTACCTCCCCACACATAAGGCCCACATTGACCCTTAAAAAATAGGGCTTTTATCCTAATCCTTTCTTAAAAATTTCCTAGATGATTGGGTAGATTATCTTCAACCATTCATTAACTCAAATTATTTAATCCCACTAGCTTCACCCTTTGGGTAAAAGATAGTAAATCTATCACTAATAACTAATGGATATTAAAAGGGGTATGGAACTAACTAGTCTAAAAATTTCTACCCATTAATATTTATTGTCCAAAAATGCAAAGTTGATGGATTTAGTGAAGAGTTTAAGAAGATGACATTCACATATTTGGTGTTGAAACATCTATTAAAAAGACTTCATGTGCATTTGTTATTGGAGAGTTATCTTAGTTTAAAAGATTGTCCATATTTCTAGTTACATGTGATGATCCCCTTGCTTATTGGTGCATCAATGAAAGATAATTTTCAAATGTTGCATTCTTGGTCAAATAAATTATTGGCATTTTTAAATTACAAATTGAAACATAAAAAATGTCTAACCTTGTTAGTTAAGGTGTTGACATGTTTGTGACATTGTTGCTTACAAGTGGAGAACCTTGATTGGATTGTCATTATGATGAAAAACTGGCTTAGTGATCCACACCTTAATTGCAAGAAGAAAATGGATTTGAAAAAATACATGAAAGTGAAAACATTTTTGGTGAATGATAACTATGAATTATTTGAAGAAATGGAATGTTTCAAAGAATTACATTGAAATGATGATTTAGGGTTGATAGTTTGGTGTTGTATGTGGGGTTGGGTGGTTTTGTGTGGGGTGTGATTGGGGCATGGAACTTGTGCTACAATTAGGTAGAATTTTTCTTAAATTGGGGTTAAATTTTCTCGCAAGTTCCTTTGTTTTGTGTTTTGTTCATGTTGGTTTTGTTTTCAAAGTTAGTTGTATTCTTGTAATTTTTTTAAAAAAAACCAAAATTGTGAATTTGATTGCATAACCTTTGCGCATATCCATCATGTTTTAAAAATTGAAAAGCAACATATTCATAACCAACAAAAGGTTTTTTTTATTAAAAAAACTGTGTAATTGGCTAGCGTAGTAAATTGATTTTTTTCCAATACATATTTTTTATTGAAAAAAAAATGCTTTATCAATATCCAGAAGATATGTCTAATTATTGATAATTGGACAACATTGGTTTTTACAAATGTTTGACAATTCTTGGTTTTTTTATTAGGAATCATAAGTTCTAACAAATTAATTAAACTTTAATCACACCTAGTGTTAGGGATTCTAATGTTAAGTCCCGTAATGCCAAGTTGATTGTTTCAAACATAAATCTACTTATTATTTTAAAAAAATTATTCTCATTCACACCTCTAATGTTAAAATGATTACTAATATCTAGGTTAATGATAAGTCCTAACATTTTTTCATCATCATCATCAGTAGTGCGATGGTGACAAATCTTTTTTACACATTGTCCCTTTCCCTATGTTGTGTGAATGGGTGGATAACAAGTAGATAGGTGGATAAATGGTAGGTATGTGGTAAGGAGATGGGTAAATAGATACAATAAACCCCCTTTGTAACCACACCCATTTTAGTCACATTCTTATTTGTGTCACACATTTTTTGATAACCGTCCATTTTGATAAAAAAACACCATTTTTTTGAGTTACTATCACACCTATTCATAACACAAAACATTTGCAAAGTTTTTTTAGTAAATGTGACTATAATGAGGAAATTTAGGGCAAATATTAAAGTTTTGTAAATTGTAGTTCCCTTTGGCAATGTTAGTGTTGCTTTGTGTTCATGTTGTGCAAATTATCAACAATGAATCCAGTTGAAAAAAAAAGAAATACACAACAACTTTCTATTATAGGTAAGCAAAAGATATGCCGAGCTTGCCAAGAAAGCAAAAAAAATCTAATTAAAAAAATCTAGTTGACAAGATACATAAAAAGCTCAAACTCAATGTAGATCATCACATTAAAATAGATAGAAATCACAACTTTCTTCAAGTCTAACAATGCATAATAGAGTTTAGAATTATCCACATGGGAAACTTAAACAATTGACAATTTTATTCTAACATAAAAAGACTATTTTGCAAAGATTTTTTTTTGACCTCTAGTCACAATTTTGTAAGGGTTTGTATGGAATGTGATTATACATGTTTGAATCATAATTCATTAGTGTCACTAAAACAATGGTCACCGAGGGCATGATTATAATAAGGGTTGATTGTAGTGGATAAATGTGTGGGTAAGTAGGTAAATAAGTGTGAGTGGATAAAAAAACAATGCAAAAACATTTTGTTAAGTTATCATTAACTTACAATCCCTTTTCAGGGGTTGCAACCTAAAATTGAACTTTTATTTCAAAATCTATGAATATTGAAAATTTTATGTTAACATTCACTTAAACATAAGATATCACCCAAGTAACATTGTATATCACCAAGGATACCACCTAGGTTTAGATTTAGATGTTAACTAACATTCTTGATTTGAATACAAGAATTTTTTTTTGGGGACCATTCTTAACATCCACTTAATTTTGAGTTAAAATTAGGTATGATTAGGGTATTTGGATTCCAATTCAACCAAAAATGGAACTTGGAATATGGTTCCAGGTTCAATATATGTTTTCTAAAGAATGGTTTCAATTCTGGATCCAGTTCTAAGAATCAGACCCAGACCAAAATTGATGATTATTAAAAAAATCCCAGTTCCAATTCTGAAGAAAATGAGAACCTGATTCTGGTTAACTTTCCAGTTCTTAAAGAATAAGAACTGAAATCTGGGTGTGAATCTGAACTTGATCCCCAAAATCAGACCTGGTTTTGGTTCAGTTTTTGCTACCTAACCGAAACCAGAACTGGCAGTTCTAACTTCTAACCCTCCAATCTGGGTACGAACCCAAAACTGGTTTGTACCATGGTAGGCTTGCTAATGTGTGTGCTGGTTCAAGGTGGCCGGGAACCAGCACCCACTAGCACACCATGAAGGATGAATGGCAAGTGGACATAAAACAGTTTTCTATTGGGTTTCATTTCCCCAGCTAACCATGGTGATTAGCTCACTTGCTTTTTTTTTTTCCCCTACCTACCAACTAACTAACAACCCACAAGAAGGTTGTTAGTAGATAGGTAGTAAAAGCAGCCTAACTTTGTATAAACCATCTACTTACTTAGTAGTTACCTATTTTCCTACCTATCTACCTATATATGAGACCTATTTTCCTACAGAATTGGTTACCAGGGTGAATCCCAATATTAACTCAGTTGAGGTTCATCCGCAACTGAGTAGTAACAGGCATCCAGTGGAGTGGTGTGCTGGTGGGTGCTGGTTCACTGTGGCCCTGGTTCACCACCCAAGGCCGGCCGGGCCAGGGGAAGGGCCCGGGCCGGGATTTGAGGCATGCCCATGTTAAGAGAGAGGGGAACGAGAAGAGGCAGATTGCGGGTGAGTGGCGTTATCCATCGAACTGCGAGAGAACGAACACACACACACACAGAGTCTCTCCGTAGCAGTTGAGGGAGGCAAGGAGGGTCGCCATGCATGCCCGGGTAGCTATGGCGATGGCGTGCTGCGTTCTTGTACCGCCTCGTCTCTCTCCTGTTGGAGTTTCCTTGCACCTTTCACATTCGCAGTCTCTCCCCATCCCCTCCTCTCGCTCTATCAAGAAACAACTAGTCTACTACTGCTCCAGTTCTCGCAATAATGCTGCAGCTGGCGGGCATTATTACTATTGCTCAGTCTGTTCCTCCTCCTCTTCTTCTTCGCCGTCTTCTTCTCTTTCTCCTTTGGCAGCTGATCCCTTAACTGCTTCTTCTTCTTCTTCTTCTTCTTCTGCTGCTGCTGCTGTTGCTGCGCCCTCTCCTTTGGCAGCAAATTCCCAAACTGCTGCTTCTGCATCTGCTGCTGCTGCTTCTTCTTCTGTTTCGGCGCTGTCTAGTTTGTGCAGTTCAGCGAGTCGCAGGGAGCTACTCCAGCTTCTCGCCGCCGGATCAGTTGCTGTCGCCATGGTTGCATCGCCTGCAAGAGTTGCAAAGGTTCGTATACTGCTATTACCCATCAATCATTTTCCTTGGGATTTTGGACACCGTCCCTCGGCATCGACATTGTCAGAAACAGCCTGATGGTTTGATGGTCAGAGAACAAAAGATTTAAAGCTCCAACTTCCTTCCATTGACTGGAGTTGGGGCATTCTGTAAGCCATTCTGAAATTGGATTCAAAGCAAGTTGCAGGATGGGTTGGCATAACAGATGAAGAGGTTGATTGTACCCTCCCACAATTCTGTCAGGCAGAGCAGGAAGTCAATGGCTCAACTGCTGCTGCTGCTGTGGATACAACCATCACAGACTATGCTTACCTTGACCTCATGGTCTGTCCAAGCTTATCAAGGCCCGATCGAACGCTTGGAAACACATCGCAAATCTGTACTGAGGGGGAGGACCTTGGCCGAATTGTTATTGGGTTGTATGGCAACCAGGTCAGCCATCTATACAAATTTCACCACTTTTCTTTTACAATAAATTATGTTGCAGTATGCTGAATACAGGTTTAGAACAGTCTTTCAGACATCATAAAACCTGCCCCGATTTTCATAGTATTTTTAAATGACCATTGTCAGGCACAAAACCTCAGCGACAATCTTCCAGGATCTTATGAAATGGAAGAAATCTTCCAGAGCGGAAGTGTATTTCCTCTGAAAATTAGGGCAGGTTTTTACACTGGAGAAGGGTAGGGCCCTTGGCTATTCCTTGTTTTTCAGTGCCCATCACTCAGGGTACTGCCCTTGTGCCTAGGCACTTCAAAACAAGGAAGGGCTGAGGGCCCTGCCCTTCTCCTATACATAAAATATATAGGCAGCAAGTGAGAGAACTCATAAGATGCAGGGGGTGTGAATTCAGGTTCCTCAAACAGTGAGCAACTTCAAGGCAATGTGTACAGGTACAGCAGGCTCTTCTTTTGAGGGTACCATATTCCATCGGGTGCTGCAGGGCCAGTACATCCAAGCTGGCCGACAAGGCTTGAAAGAGAAAGGAGAGGTTGCTTCTCCAGCTCACTTGGACAGGAATGAGGACAGTATCAGATCCAATTCTTTCAAGCTAAAACACACAAGGCCTGGGACGGTCTCTCTTTGTCTCTCTGAGAATGATGATGAGGAGGGTTTGAAATTGAGCGGGGATTACCGCAATGTGGAGTTTTTAATCACTACAGGTCTGTTTTGAATAGAGAATCTTGCCAATCAACTTTTTTCTGGGATCCACACAAACAGTTGGCTTGAATGGAACTAAGTCTCTGCTGCATCTCAATGTGATAAAGATGATTTGTGACATGCTCTTGTTGGGGTGTGCATTGTGTACAGGCCCAGGGCCTGCACCACAACTGGATAATGGCAACATTGTGTTTGGCACCATCCTAGAAGGTGAGCTATGTGGTTTGTGATTAATGGTGTAGTTCAGGATACTATGATTCTCTCCAAATATGTAGGAGACGTGGCCCAGAAAGTGTGTGTGAGTTGACATGACTGCCCTTGCCAGTGAAAAATATAGGAGCATTATTGTTTTCTAAGTTTTTATGAGGATTTGTGGGTGGGAATCAGGTATGGATGTGGTGTCAGCAGTCTCAACGGTGCCCACATACAAACCAAGTAGCCGCATTCGTCAGTTCAACAACTTTGCTGAGTTGTTGGGGGATGACCGAGCTGCCAATGCTCGCAGTCTGTGGAACAAACCCTTAAAAGCTATTGTTATCAAAAGCTGTGGTGTACTGGATATTGCAAGAAAATTCTCCTAATTCTTCTTGCTGTGAATGCATATATGGTCTTGAGCTTTTCCTGGGTGTTTGAACTTTTCCTAGAATTACAAGTGAATGCTCTGCTTCTCAAGTTGTTAATTGAACATGATGCTGTAGCTAGCAAGCATTCTTGGTTTGTCCCTCACCAGGAACTCAGGGTGTGCACTCCTTAAAGCAACCCTATCTCCACCCACTTCAGGAGCCAAGGTCACAACATTTGTTTTGCCTCCACATGCAAATGTAGTACCTGTCTCATCATAAATGTGAGAGCCACACAGACCTATATTTTTGTGGACATGCAATAGGCAGTCCTTTTTTCTGGTTCTACATGTGAAGTTATCTTCTGGTCGTACTTGGTATTTGATCTCTAGGATGAGGTTGGCACACATGATATGGATTATGTCTTTTCTGGATGCTAGAAACCAAGCTTTAAGTATGATGACCCCTTCAATGGCAGACTCTGGGACAGGAAGTTAGAAAGGGAGGAGCTGTGATATCAAATCCCCAGTCCAGAGGGGTATTGCAAAACCCAGCGAAGCCTTTGCATTGGATCCTGCAGAGCAAGGAGCTCTTGATGAGATTATGAGTACAGAATGAAGATGGGATCTCTGCATCCTTGAGAAGTCCATGTAAATGCATGTTGGCTAGTGCTTTGTGCTGACACATTCCAATGTTTCTTCCACAGGACTGGTTTAATTATTTCAAAATCTTGGTAACCATACATACATATCCATGGGATTGTTCCACACAACCTTGTCTGGCTATGCATATTTTTTAGAACCAGTCTCCCTTGAATATGTCAGCTATCATTCTGCTCAAAAGTCTTCTGCCCCATATGCTTGAATTCCTCTTGCCATATTCAACCTTCCCTTTACCTCACTACATCCCTGTTTGATGTTCATTCTCTCCAGGAGAGCTACCTCACTGAGAGAGGACTGAACTTTTTTTCTCCCCATCCAGCTGAGTCTGGGGATACCCTCATTTGGTTCTTGGGCTGCAGTTACATTATCACATGCGCTGCCTTTGGACTCTTTTGAACTAGATTCACCCCTGATGCATTGGAATGGCTTTATTGCTAGTTAAGGTTGATGTTGACATGGAGATTGTAATTCCTAGGCAATCATAGACGAAGCATAATACACATGAAGGTAATAATTGAGAATATGAAGATAGACTTGAAGATTTACCAAGAAACATATATGTGAGAGAGAAGATTTACGAAGAAACTTACATGTGAGAGAGGAATGGCCAAAATGAATTATGAGCCAAGTTTCAATCACAATGTATTGCTAATAATGGATATCATCTATTATGGATTAGGGGCTACAAAGTGTCATGTTGGTTTATTTATAAAAGCAGCAGCACACTGAATGAAATCCTTCTTACAATCTTCAACCATTCAACTAGAGATTTTGTAAATTTCCTTTGAATTTTGTATTTCCTGTTGTGTTTATTTTGTCAAGTTGTGTCCTCTTGTGCAATCCAGCAGGCTTGTAGCCACACAATAGTTGTATCCTCTTGTGCATCCAGCAGGCCTGTTGCCACACTGTGTAGCAGCTCTGTTGTGTTGCAGACATATTGGTGTGTGATGCCAAACTTCTCTTGTGATATCCATGCTGGATTTCTCTTGGTCAGCTTTTTCTCAAAACATGGGGTTCCAAAGGAGACAATTCATGAGCATTTTGTGACTCAGTGCCACAAGTCTAGCTTGGTGTCTTTGTGAAGGCCATGTTTTCAGTGTCTTGAGTGATCATTGAGCTTAATTGCACAAAATTGTCTTCTGCAGTCTTCTGTGCACAATGTTGAGGCATCTTACATAAAAGGTACTATTCAGACTGTATGTCTCTGTCTCTAAAAAGATTTGCAGCAGATAACCACCCTGATGAGAGCTCAAACTATCACAAATCGGACAGCAATCCCACCCACAGTCAGAGGCAGACAAGGCCTTTGAGCAGCCAATCAATTGCAGTCTAAGGATCATGTTTGTGTTGCAGGGTTTTGAGGCACTGAAAACATGGCCTCAAGACACTTGTGCACTTGCAATCCCATTATTCTGAACAAATGGAATTTTCCTTGTCATAATTTGGGGTTGAATACAATGTGAAGCATGAAAGCAGCTTATTAATTCATATAATATGATCATGGAATTATTCATTTTTAAAGCAGTATAAATTAACATAACTAAATATGTACAAATAAAGACATTTGAAATCATATGAAGTGGCTACATAACATTACATGATTGATATGTTCATTGCAATAATCTTTAAACCCTATTCTTGTCTTTAGTATCACATCCTAAACAACATTAGATGACATATCTATATTGTTGGTCATTTATAGGATTCATCATTGAAAGGAGAATTTGTATATCATGGAAGGAGTGCAAATGTCAAACTTGTTGATGTGCTAGTTCATGATGATGGCCACAATGGATGCAACTGTCCCATCAAAGATACATCACACACCCAAAGATGGAAACAATTTGAAGTTTATGATAATTAAAATGCTTGCATGACAAGAGCAAGCAAAAAGAAGACAAGTCTAACTACATCCAACCAACTTGTTTTCAACACATGCCATTCAATAAGTATTGTGAGTACCATCACTACATTCCATACCATTATCATCCCCATGATTGTCACATTTTCACATGTTATGATCATTATCCAACCATTGAGAAGATTTACATTTACTAGAAATTTTTTTTTCTTGTTTGGGATTCAAATATATGACAAATAGATTTTGACACAACATTCCCATGTTGTGAACATTAGAATGAACAATGACTAATGTGCTAAAAACAAACACTATGATTTTACAAAACTCATTGATAAGGTTTCTTATTGTTCAATAAATGAGAGATGTCATATGTCCTATCGCTTGGACACCAATTATAAGCATTATTATATTATTCATGCCATTCACAAATCAAAATTATTTGTACTTGAAAAAAATATTATTTTTCAAGATGCTTAATTTCTTTATTATAGATAACATCATTAAATATGAAATTTCATTCACCTTATGATCTAAGGTCAAAGGATCAACCACATCATCCATTATTTGACCTTAAACCATAAAATTGAGATTGAAATTCATGTTAAATAATGTTATTTAAAATACTAGAGAAATCAATTTTCCTGAAAGAAATATCTTTTCTAATTACAAACAACTTTTATTTATGAATGATAATAATAATGCAAGAACACTTATAATTGGTGTCCAAGCAATAGGATATATAATATTTTCTCATTTATGAAAGAACAAAAAATCTACTACTAAATCATATAAACACCATAGGTAGTCATGTGTTCAATGCAAAGTGACCTATTTTGTCAAGTTCTACTAAAGAATATATAGCTAGTTGATTTCCAAACAGTATAAGAAAATGTCATCCATGACCCTCCTTCACTTAGATATGGCACCCTGACCTTCCTTAACTTAAATATGAGATCAAGTCCTAGTTTAGGATTGGTTGGCCTTCGAAGGATTTGGAGAAATCTGAAGGCGATGTACATAGTTCTTAAAATCTCACAAATGCCAAATAATGGAACCGCTGGTGCTATAAGAAGCAAGAATATCAACCTGTGGAACGAAGAACGCATGCCATTCAACGAGGTGGCTGCTTTAGCAACAGGCCACACATCGGCCGTCAAGTTGAAGAACGCGAAAGCGCCACCTCACGCCACACATCGGCCATCAAGTTGAAGAACGCGAAAGCGCCACCTCACGCCACACATCGGCCATCAAGTTGAAGAACGCGAAAGCGCCACCTCACGTCACACATCGGCCATCAAGTTGAAGAACGCGAAAGCGCCACCTCACGTCACACATCGGCCATCAAGTTGAAGAACGCGAAAGCGCCACCTCACGCCACACATCGGACATCAAGTTGAAGAACGCAGAAGCGGCACCTCACGCCACA